>JAEEGL013638084.1_pt1 | contig 41324 bp, 39 predicted proteins | sample 9134231 | NCBI WGS metagenome assembly JAEEGL01 (sample SAMN16246548, study PRJNA631951) | gut metagenome | biome: gut microbiome; feature: rumen; material: fiber-attached | host: Bos | place: Iran: Karaj | collected 2018-10
CAAGGCCGCGGAGGGGGAAGCCGGAGAACTGATCGCAATCATCGGAATAAATCCCGGAACCCTTCTGATCGGAGAACAGCTTACGGTTACTGATTATGAGGAGATTGTTCCTTATCTTGCAGAAGTATTGAACCAGATCAGAGACAGAAATCTTACTCCATATATCCAGGAAATTAATTTCAGAAACCGGAATGCTGTATCGTTTGATTTCAACAATAAATATACAATCCAGATCGGCGACGCATACAAAGTTGAATATAAATTCGGAATGTTTCTCTCTGCAATAGAAAAACTGAAGGATGGAGACTATGGAACCATCGATGTATCCAATGCAATGTCCGCGGAATTTACTCCATTCTGACCGCCTTTCTTCCTGTCCATATGCTACTGTAATTTTTTAAATTATCTATTGACCATTTGACTGAAATGTAATAATATAGCAATGAAATTGTTATTTATTGTGGAGGACTATCATGGATTTTATTGCTGATTCCGGTCCGGATAATGTGGTTACTATCAAAGTAATCGGTATCGGCGGTGCCGGAAACAATGTTGTAAATAGAATGGTAAAAGCAGGAACAGAAGGTGTTGAGTTCGTTGCAGTCAATACGGACAAACAGGCCCTCTCTGTTTCCAATGCTGATGTAAAGATCCAGATCGGCGAAAAGACAACGCATGGTCAGGGTGCCGGATCAGATCCCGATATAGGCAGAAAATCGGCAGAAGAAAGCAGAAGCAACATTTCCAAAGCAATTGAAAACACCGATATGGTTTTCATAACTGCTGGTATGGGTGGAGGTACCGGTACTGGAGCTGCTCCCATAATTGCCGATCTTACGAAAGAAGCCGGAATCCTTACAGTGGGTGTTGTAACAAAGCCGTTCAAATTTGAAGGGAAACGCAGACTTGATCAGGCGAATGCAGGTATCCGTGAACTTCTGTCCAAAGTAGATTCTCTTCTTATTATCCCGAATGACCGTCTGAAATACGCCACAGATCAGAAAATTACGCTCTCGAATGCTTTTGAGATTGCCGATGATGTTCTGAAGCAGGCAGTAACCAGCATATCTGATCTGATTAAAAACACCGGTTTCATCAACCTAGACTTTGCCGATGTCACCTGCATTATGAAAAATGCCGGATATGCCCATATGGGAGTCGGTCATGCCGCCGGGAAGGGAAAAGCGGAGGAAGCCGCAAAAATGGCTGTCTCCAGCCCTCTTATGGAGACTTCGATCAACGGAGCCCACGGTGTTTTGATCAATATCACCGGTTCTGAGGATATGGGGCTTGAAGATATCGAAGCTGCTGCGAACCTGGTTCAGGAAGCAGCCCATCCGGATGCCAATATCATTTTCGGCGCTTCCTTCGATAATGACATGCAGGATGAAATCAAGGTCACAGTAATTGCTACAGGATTTGAAGAACCATCTTCTTCGTCCGCGAAATCCGCTGTTTCCTCTCTCGGTCCTATCCGTACCTCTGCTCCTCAAAAGGAGATTGCTCCTTCAGTTCCGCAGGATTCTCCGAAACCTGCTGCACCGAACCGGCCAAAGGAGCAGTCCCAACCAGTTCCGGAAAAACCGGCAGAGGAAGATCCATTTGACAGTATCTTCAAGATATTCAATTCTAAATAATTTGATTTTTGGGAAACAGCAGTCATTGGACTGCTGTTTCCTGTTTACGTCTGAAAACTTGATTTTCTTCCACTGAAATGCTATCATCGCAAAATGGAGGTGAGAGTCATCAAAATCAAACATACTATATGGATTATTTTCATGATCTCATTGTTCCTAATCCTGTTTATCATCGTAGATGCAAGAAAAGACAAATCCACAGAAATCATTTTCGGAGGTGTAGAAGGGGCTGTCATCAAAACAGATACAGCAGTACCTGTCGTACACGAAGAAAACACCGTTTCGGAAGAACCTGATCTTGACTGGCCGGATATCGATATCACGGAACACCAGTATTCCATGGTCTGCGATTCGATGCTTCTTTCAGCCGTATACTATCCGGAAGTATCAGAAATTGATGCCGCGTATGTGACTTATTACGGTTCCAAATTCGATACGGAAACCATGCCTTATCTGATTGCTATGCTGGATGCGGTCCGTGAAGCCGGCTATTCGATCTATGTGAACAGCGGCTACCGTTCGTATTCCTACCAGGAGCAGATTTTCAACGGTACCGCATACGGGATCGCAGAATCTATGGGTGTCACCGACTATATGGATCCTGAATATCAGGTTGCCGTTGAAAAAGCGAGAAAAGTTACAAACTATCCAGGTGCCAGTGAGCATCAGTTGGGGCTTGCAGTCGATCTTGTCGATCGTTATCGCGGAACACTGAAGTACTCAAATATGGATCAGGAGATGTTCGCCTGGCTGGACGAGCATTGCTTCGAATATGGATTCATCAAACGCTATCCGACGAAGAAGCTCCTCCTCACAGGATGGGATGAATCCTATCATTATCGCTATGTCGGGGTAGAAGCTGCAACCTTTATTATGAAGAACGATCTGTGCTACGAACAGTTCTATGCACATTATGACCCGACATTTACGTATTAATCAAGAAAATGCTTGCAATATAGCCAACATGATGTTAGAATACATGCAGTTGTTTCAAGGGAGTGGGTGATTACCCACTCCTTTATTATGAAACATTCATGTTAAGAGGTCGCCTATGAGCAAAATCAGCAGTATGGTCGAAGAAATAGCGAGACCGGTTGCAGAACAGTGCGGGTGTTCTTTATGGGATGTGGAGTATCTCCGTGAAGCCGGGAGCTGGTATCTGCGCGTGTATATCGATAAGCCTGACGGGGTTTCGATTCAGGACTGCGAACAGATCAGCAAACTCCTCGATCCTGTTCTGGATGAAAAGGATTTCATCCAGAACAGCTATATCTTTGAAGTGTGTTCTGCTGGCGCAGACAGAGTATTGAAAAAACCCGGAGATTTTCCTCCTTTTTTCGGCCGGTCCGTAGATATCCGTCTGTATAAACCGATTGCTGGCTCCAAAGCCTTTACAGGTATTCTGAAAGATTATACAGATTCCGGTATTACTCTGTTAATCAATAATGCAGAGCTTTCTTTTGCTCATGAGAACATCGCGCAGGTTCGCCTGCATGTGGATTTTTGATTTCTGAACAATTCTTGAAATGGAGTATTTGCAATGAACACGGAGTTTTTTGATGCTATAAGCGATATTGAAGCAGAAAAGGGGATCCCGAGACAATTTATGTATGATAAGATCCGCCAGGCTATGCTTGCTGCTTTCCGCCGGGATAATCCCGAGTGCGGAGATAATGTCGAAGTCATCATGGATGAGGAAAAGAAGCGGATCGAGATGGTCGTCAAAAAGACTGTTGCAGAGACTGTGACAGATCCCAATGCGGAGATTCTTCCCGATCAGGCTCATAAAATCAGTAAGAAGGCTAAGATCGGCGATATCGTTTCCATTCCCGTTGAAACGAAGAAATTCGGCAGAATTGCTGCACAGGCTGCCAAAAATGTTATCATTCAGGGAATCCGTGAAGCAGAAAGAGGCCTTGTATACGAAGAGTTCACTTCCAAAGAACATGAGATCCTCACCGGTGTTGTCTCTCATGTTGAACCCCGCAACGGAAGTGTTTCAATCCGTATCTCTTCCAACAGCGAGTTTACAGAAGCTATGCTTTCTGCAAATGAACGGATCAAAACAGAAGCGCTTCATGAAGGGGACCGCATCAAGGTCTATGTTGTGGAAGTACGTAATTCCACCCGCGGGCCTCAGGTTTTGATCAGCCGGACTCATCCGGGACTTGTGAAAAGACTTTTTGAACTCGAAGTCCCTGAGATATTCGACGGTACCGTTGAAATCCGCTCCATTGCCCGTGAGGCTGGCAGCCGCACCAAGATAGCCGTATGGTCAGATGATCCCAATGTTGATCCGATCGGATCCTGTGTTGGCCCGAAAGGAAGCCGGGTTGCCAGTATCGTCAACGAACTTAACGGGGAAAAGATCGATATTGTAAAATACAGCGAAACTCCTGAAGAATATATTGCTGCCGCATTGTCCCCCTCGGAAGTTGTCAGTGTGACGATGCTGGATGATTCAAAAAGCTGCCGGGTTGTTGTTCCTGACAGTCAACTTTCTCTCGCCATCGGCAAAGAAGGCCAGAATGCACGTCTCGCAGCAAAACTTACCGGATTTAAGATCGATATCAAACCCGAGTCGGAAGCCTGACAGAGGTGATCATGCATGGGGAAAGGTTTACCGCTTAGAATGTGTCTCGGTTGCCGTGAATCCAAGCCGAAAGCTGCGCTTATCCGTATAGTTAAGACTCCGGAAGGCAGCATACTTCTCGACGAAAGAGGAAAAACTTCGGGACGCGGAGCTTATATATGCCGCTCCCGTGCCTGTTTTGATAAGGCTTTTCGTTCCAAAGCCCTGGAAAGATCTCTGTCCGTATCCATCCCGGAAGAAATTTTCCAGAAAGTTTTAGAAAAACTGGATGAACCATAAAATGGAAACCATTAAGCTGCTTCGTTTTATCGGACTTATGAAGAAAGCGAATGCTGCTTCTTTTTCCGAGTCGAAATGTGAGGAAGATCTTCGATCGGGACGTTCCTGTCTGGTGCTGTTTGCTTCCGATTGCTCTGAGCGTGCACGATCAAGGATGGAAAAGATAGCTTCTTCCTTTCAGGTGGATTCAATTCTTCTTGAGTTTACGAAAGCGGAACTTGCTTCTGCTCTCGGCACCGGAAGCTGTTCGATGATTTCAATCAATGACTGCGGCTTCGCCGAATCTTTTCTGACAAAAATCAGTGTTTAGTCAAACCGACCGTTCCTGTACCAAGTTAGGAGGACAAATAATGAGTAGTTTAGTAAAATACAGAGTACGAGATGTAGCAAAGGATTTTAATCTGACAACAAAAGCAATCTCTCAGATCCTGGCAGATTATCTTACTCCTCCTAAAAACCACATGCAGGTATTGGAGGACAATGAACTCGACGTGGTTTTCGAGTATCTCACACAACATAACCAGGTCGAGAGCATCGAATCGATCTTTTCTGTTGCCGCACCTGCAAAACCTGCTGTCCCCGAAAAAAGCGGGAAAAAGGAATCTGCCGGCGAGACAACGAAAAAACAACCCGTTCAAAGCAAGAATTCCGCTTCGCCTGCAAAAGAAAAAGAAGAGCAGAAGGAGCAGAAAAAGTCCTCTGAAAACAAACCCCATGTGCCCAAAAAGGTGGCTGAAAAGCGCGTAGTCGATACCCGCGGCGGAGTTGCCGTCAATATCGATAAATATAACGAGAAGTTCGAAGATATGGCCGGATCCAAAGCCGGGCCGAACTTTAAGCACACCACCAAGGAAAAGTTCAACAACAGGCAGAAGCAAAAGACGAATCAGCAGGCTCTTTCAGCCAAGCGCCGTCAGGAAGAAAGAGACAAACTCAATAAGCTCCAGCTGGAGATTGCAAAAAAGCAGCAGCTCAAGGTAGAAATACCGGATGAAATCAGTGTCGGAGATCTATCTGCAAAGATGAAGAAAACAGCTGCTGAAGTGATCAAGCAGCTCATGAAGCTGGGAGTCTTCGCTTCTGTTTCCGATGTTATCGATTACGATACTGCTGCTCTGGTAGCAATGGAGCTTGGCTGCAAGGTTGAAAAGAAAGTAGTTGTAACGGTCGAGGAGAAACTGATCGACGACAGTGCAGATGCAGATGAAGATCTTGTGTCGCGAGCACCGGTTGTTGTCGTTATGGGCCATGTAGACCACGGCAAGACCTCTCTGCTCGACTATATCCGCCATGCAAATGTCGTTTCCGGAGAAGCGGGCGGCATTACGCAGCATATCGGTGCCTACACAGTCGAGATCAACGGAAACCCGATCACGTTCCTGGATACCCCGGGTCACGAGGCGTTTACCACAATGCGAGCCCGCGGCGCAATGGTCACAGATATCGCCATTCTTGTCGTTGCAGCTGATGACGGCATCATGCCGCAGACTGTTGAGAGCATCAACCATGCAAAAGCAGCCGGGATCCCAATTGTTGTTGCGATCAATAAAATGGATGTTGTCGGTGCCAATCCCGAACGTATAAAACAGCAGCTTACCGAATATGACCTGGTCTCGGAAGAGTGGGGAGGTGATACGATCATCTGCCCGATTTCAGCAAAGACCGGCTCCGGAATTGACAATCTGCTTGAAAACCTTGTCATTCTTGCTGAGGTTCAGGAACTGAAGGCGAACCCGAATCGAGCTGCTAAAGGCACGGTCATTGAAGCCAGACTGGATAAGGGTCGCGGTCCAATCATGACTGTTCTGGTACAAAACGGTACCCTGAAGCTTGGCGATATTATCATTGCCGGTACAGCTGTAGGCCGAGTGCGTACAATGATCAATGATAAGGGGATACGCATCACGGAGGCCGGACCTTCCACACCGGTCGAGATTTCCGGTCTGAATGAAGTTCCAAGTGCCGGTGATGTTTTCAACTCTGTTGCTGATGAAAAGATGGCCAGGATTCTGGCGGATCAAAGAAAGACAGAGCAGTTCAACAGCACCAAAGCTGCGAAAAAGGTCAGTCTGGAGGATCTGTTCAGTCAGATACAGGCCGGAGAAATGAAGACGCTGAACATCATCGTAAAAGCAGATGTTCAAGGATCTGCTGAGGCTGTAAAATCTTCCCTTGAGAAGATCTCCAATGAAGAAGTGCAAGTCAAAGTCATACACAGCGCAGTAGGTGCTATCAATGAATCGGATATCATGCTTGCTTCTTCCTCCGATTCCATTATTGTCGGTTTCAACGTGCGTCCTGATAACGCTGCAAAAGAAAGCGCTGTACGAAACAATGTAGACATCCGCCTCTATCGCGTCATCTACGATTGCATTAACGAGATCGAAGCCGCTATGAAAGGGATGCTCTCGCCGAAATACAGAGAGAATGTTGTCGGACATGCGGAAGTACGTGAGACATATAAGGTTTCCAAGATTGGTACAGTATGCGGCTGTTACTGCACCGATGGAAAGATCCTTCGCGGCTGCCTTGTACGTGTCCTTCGTGATAACATAGTCATCCATGAAGGAGAACTTGCTTCTCTCCGGCGTTTCAAAGACGATGTGAAGGAAGTCGCTTCCGGATATGAATGCGGCATTCAGGTCGAAAAATTCAATGACATAAAAGTGAATGACGTTATCGAGTGTTACGTCATGGAACAGATCAATCCATAAAAAATAGAAGCGGGCGTATATACGCCCGCCTCTGCAACTCTGAAAGGAAACTGTCATGCCTTCCAATAAACTGGCAAGAACCAATGATGATATCCAGTTTGCCCTATCCAGACTGATCCGGGATATCAAGGATCCCCGTGTTAACCAAGGGATCATCAGTATCACACGCGTACAGACTACAGGAGATCTTCGTTATTCCAAGGTATGGATCTCCGGCCTGTCAATAGAGAACGAAAAGGAATTCATGAAGGGTCTGAAATCGGCCTCCGGATGGCTTCGCAAAGAACTCGGCTCTGCATTGAATCTTCGATATACTCCAGAGCTCGTTTTTGAGATAGATCATAACATTGAATACGGAGATCACATCAATCAGATCATCAAATCATTCAAAACACCGTCCGACGAGGAATAAAGCATGGATTATCAATCTGTGATCGAATATTTGAAAAAGAATGACGACTATACGATCCTGATGCACACCAATCCGGATGGAGATACGATCGGCAGTGCGGCCGCTCTTTGTTCCGCGCTCAGGCGCATTGGAAAACGGAGCGCTGTTTTTCCGATGATGAAGATCCCCGAAAAGCTTGAATCTTTCGTTCGGCCTTATTTTCCATCCGGTTCCTATTTCTGGAAAAGCGCAATTAGCGTAGACGTAGCTGCTGGGGAACTGCTTCCGGAAGCATTTTCCGGAAAGGTGGACCTGGCAATTGATCATCATCAGCGAAATACTTTGTACTCCACAGGCAAGTTCGTCAAACCGATGTATTCTTCCTGCGGAGAGATCATCTGCCAGCTCATTTTACGTTTGTGCGGATCTCTGACAAAAGAGGAGGCGGAATATCTTTATGTTGCTGTCTCGACAGACACAGGCTGCTTTCAGTATTCCAACACTTCTTTTCATACTCTGAACACAGCTGCCAAACTGTTGAAATACGGTATTGACAATGCTTCTCTGAATGATCTGCTCTTCCGTAAAGTAAATCCATCCAGAATCGTTCTGGAGAGCAAGATCTATCATTCCATGCAGTATTATCGTAACGGAACTATCTCAGTGGTGACAATAACGCAGCAGATGCTTGAAGAAAGCGGGGCTCAGGATGAAGATCTTGATGATATCGCTTCACTCGCCTGCAGACCAAAATCAGCAAGGCTCTGCATCACGATCCGAGAAAGAGAAGACGGGAAATGCCGGATCTCTCTCCGTTCGTTCGATCAGATAAATTGTGTGGATATCTGTTCCGTTTTCGGGGGAGGGGGACATACTGCCGCAGCCGGATGTACAATTGCCGCCGGTCCAAAGGAGGCCTGCGATATGCTTCTCTCTGTTATTGACGAGGTTCTGCGATGAACGGGATCCTCCTTGTTGACAAACCGGAGGCATGGACCAGCAGTGATGTGGTCTGTAAGCTGAAAGGCGTTTTCCATCAGAAGAAAATCGGGCACTCCGGAACATTGGATCCGATGGCTACCGGTCTTCTGCCGTTATTTCTCGGAAAGGCTACAAAGGCCATTGAATTTGCGGAGAATCATAAAAAGGTATATCTGGCATCTTTAAAGCTTGGTACCGTGACGGATACCCAGGATATATGGGGAAAAGTGCTTTCTGAAAAACCGTCTGCAGTTTCTTTCGAAGATTTTCTTTCGGTTTGCAGATCATTCATCGGAGAGAATGATCAGATTCCTCCCATGTATTCAGCTGTGAAAATCGGCGGGAAAAAACTCTATGAAATGGCCAGAAGAGGAAAAGAGATTGAAAGGTCTGCCCGCAGAATAACGATCGATTCGATCGATTTACTTCATGCAGACGGAAATGAATACCAGATAAAGATAGAATGCTCAAAAGGTACCTATATCCGCACCCTATGTCATGATATCGGAGAGCGTTTGGGTACAGGAGCCTGCATGACGGCTTTGCGCCGAATCGTCTGTGGTCCGTTCGATATCTCCGGAGCTGTACCTCTGAATGATCTTCTTGGAGACCCTGATTCTGTTTTTTTCCGCCTAATCCCAACAGACGAGCTCTTTTCTGCTTTTCCGTGTTATACAGCATCGGATCCAGACGTTCGACGGATCAAATGCGGACTTCCGTTCTCCACGGATGTAAAAGACGGAATCTATCGTGTATATTCTCCTCAGAATGATTTTTTAATGCTCGGCTTAGCCGAAAACAGCGAAATGCATTCAAGAAAAAATTTTTTCGAGGTCTGATGAATGACTTGCAATTCCCGCGCTCTTGCTCTCGGTTTTTTTGACGGAGTACATATCGGGCATAAAGCCCTGCTCGAGCTTGTTAATCAAAGAGCAAAAGAACATTCGATGATTCCGTCTGTTCTGAATTTTGATATTCATCCGGACAATCTGCTCTGCAGCAATACCACTTCGCTTATATACGACAACGAAAAACGCCGAGAGATTTTCCTTCGCGAATTCGGCATATCTGACATCATCCTCCTTCATTTTGATGTGCAGATGATGCAGACGGAATGGGATGTTTTCCTGGATTTTCTTATCAGGGAATATCATGTCCGCTGGCTTGTGGCTGGATATGATTTTCGTTTCGGATACCGAGGGTCTGGTACGACGGAAATGCTGCTGAAATACTGTCGTGAAAATGGTATCGGCTGTGATATCGTCCAGCCTGTTGTGAAGGACGGGGAAATAGTCCGGTCAAGCCTCATTCGCAAATATATCCAGAACGGGGATATGAAACGGGCGAATGATTTCCTCGGCCGGCCCTACTCGATCGAAGGTGTCGTCTGCAGAGGGTACCATATAGGTACTGAGATCGGATATCCTACAATCAATATTATGATCCCTGAGCAGCAGATCATTCCCCATTTCGGAGTATACGCAACAATAACCTCACTGAACGGGAAAAGATATCCCTCCATCACAAATGTCGGTGTCCGGCCTACATTCTCCACATCGGATATAATCTCAATAGAAACACATATCCTTGAATTTCACGAATTACTATACGACTGTAAAGTCGAAATCTCATTTTACGGATTTATCCGCGATGAGATTCGCTTTTCCGATGCATCTGCCCTTACCGGACAGATAGAGACGGATATTAAGACAGCAAAAAAGATACTTGCAGGATAGAAAACAACCACCCGTATCGTGGGTGGTTGTTTTCTATATACGTCTATCCTTATTCTTTCAGTTCCATCTCATGTACCGGCGGCACTTTCAACGCATTCTTCTGGATTTGACCAGCAATGCCCTCACGCATGTAATATGCACGCACGACCGTCGTGGCAGCAACCTGATGCTTGCCCGGTGCCAATCCTCCAGGCTTATCCATAATCAAAGTCGCATGTTCACGCTTGTTCCAGTAATGAAGTGTTACATCGCACATGTCCTCAAATCTGAATACTTCACCATCAACAGCAATCCGCATCTTGTCCGGTCCATACAGTTCGCCGTCGACGGAGACATGCGCACTTTCAAAAAGTGCGAGAGGAACTCTGCGATAGTAATAGTTCCGAACATTGACGCAGAAGCCGTCACAGTTCCCATTCTCATCGTAGTGGTTTTTAAATCCCTCGGGACACAGGTTGTCGCTCGCTCCGCCGAAACCGCCTACATTCGGACCAGGCAGAGAATAAGGCCATTCCCGATAATTTCCTTCCGGATATCTGCCAAGATACTTATCCAGCATCTTTTCATAGCGGCGAAACAGCTCGAAGTTGTCGTTGTTGATCGGACCGCCCTCATATTCAGCAGATATATAGCCATTCTAACCGCCTTCAACAAGAGTCTTCAGCACCCCTGGATAACCCTATTATGCAGAATAACAGACAGGCGGCATTCATATCCGCCTGCCTGTTATCTGTTTTTATGGTTCGCATGCTTCCGTCCTCTGCGCCTGAGCTGTTTTTGTTTCTCCCTATAGAGATCCTCGTGAGATTTGTCGGAAGGATATACATTTTTCCGGACATCCCACAGGTTCTGATCTGCATGCTTTTTGAACTTAAGACGAACAAAGTAGCTTCCATCTTCTTCACAGGTGAAAAGATTGATATATCGCTGATCTCCTTGGTTTAGCCATTTTAAACCCGACATCTCCGCACCGCATTCGGGGCAGAGTACTTTGCTGACTCTCTCATCATTGAAAGCAGATGCTTTGCTCTCATACTCTGAATAATGTGCCTGTTCCAGTACGCCTTCCAAAGGATTATCGATCGGGCCGTCTGCAGTCTTTTCTGTTTTCGGAGAAAGCAGACGATCTGCATCCGCATACTGTCTGACCACGTCTTTCAAATCAAGGTGCGTGCTGACAAGTGCAGTATTGTAGGCATCTCCAAGAGCATCATGCGCAATGCGCGTCTGTTCGATACCGAAATGTTCCATCGCTGTAGCGAGAGATTTCTGGTCCTTTCCACTGGCTGTCTGTATGTTATATATGACCTGCAGATTGATCCATCCATGGATCCAGTCCCAGTCCTGATCATGGATAATGATATTCTGTTCCATGATCCCTTGATCATCGTTTCCCCACGTAAGAAAGGTGACATCTTCTCCGCACCAGTCGCGAAAACGGTCAAATGCCTCTGAGAATGAAAGTGCGTGCGAAAGGCGCTCGCCGTCGATCCCGGTGATCTTTTTGACTTTATAGTGCATTTTTTTAAAATACACCGGCTTTATATCTAAAGTGAACTCATCACCGGGAGAATAATCCTCGTTCAGTTTTACAGCGCCGATTTCAATAATCTCTCCACGAAGATGAAGCGGCAGCTTATTGAAAACGGGAGAATTGGAGCTTAATGCCTGATTCCATTCCAGATCGATCACAACAAAATTCATCTGACTTGATCCTTGTTTTTTTCTTGATTATAGCATACTATTTATACAATTACGATTAATATCTTTATTTGTTATAAAGAGAAAGCAGGATTTATAATGTACGGTCTGACAATCCGCAAAATCACAGAAATCTGCAGAGCTTCCCGTTTCGGTCCTGAAAACGGCATCGATGCTGAACCGAAAAGGATTGTAATCGACAGCAGGGAAGTCCTTGAAGGTGATCTTTTTGCTGCTTTCCGTGGAACCAGCACAGACGGCAATACATATATCGATCAGGCTTTCGAAAAGGGGGCATCCTGCTGTATCACGGATGTTCGTCCAGACAAGCCGTGTTCCGGTCCGGTACTGCTCGTCGAAAATGTAGAGACTGCTGTTGCTGAAATTGCCAAAGCTTTTCGTTCTCTCGTACATATACCGATTGTAGGGATCACCGGAAGCGTGGGGAAGACCACAGCAAAGGAGATGATCTCTTCCGTTCTGGAGCAGTGTTTTACTGTCCTGAAAACCGATAAAAATCTGAACAATCAGTTGGGAGTTCCGATGACGATTTCCCGGATAAACCGGGAGCATGAGATTGCCGTCGTAGAAATGGGAATCTCCAAACCGGGCGATATGGCACTCCTCGGGAAAATAGTACAGCCATCTGCCGCAGTTTTTACAACGATTGGAAAGGCGCACCTTGAATTTCTGAAGGATCTGGATGGTGTCTTCCGCGAGAAGACAAGCATGCTCGATTATATGGGTTCGGATTCCTACGTCGTGCTGAACGGAGATGATCCTTATCTGTGTCATCTTCAAACTGAAAAGACAACCCTTCGCTGCGGATTCGAAGCAAAAAATGACTACACCGCCGGATGCATTGAATACACAGATTCCGGGCATACTGCTTTCGATATTCTCTGCTGTTCCGGGCGCATCCGCACTTCGGTAAATTCCTTCGGCAAACATGTCGTCTCTGCAGCCCTTCTGGCAGCCGCAATAGGACATCTGTACGGGGTGGACAACAGCAGGATCTCGACGGGGATTGCATCATTCCGAAATGCCGGAAGGCGAGGCGAACTGCTCCGGACAGGAGAAATGCTTCTTTTTGATAACTGCTATAATGCCAATCCAGATTCAGTGAGCTCCTCAATCGAATCACTTCTGCTTCTCCCTGGAAGACATGTCTGCATTCTCGGGGATATGCTGGAACTGGGAACTCGATCGGGGGAATATCATCGGGATATCGGAAAACATGCAAAAGAAAAGGGAACAGAAATCCTCCTGACCTGCGGTCCTCTCTCCTCATTCACCGCAGAAGGTTTCGGGGAAGGCGCAAGACATTTTGATAAACTTGAAGATCTGATCCATGTACTTCCGGAGGTTCTGGAGAAAGGGGACAGCATTCTGGTACAGGCATCCCGGGGCATGCACTTTGAGAAGGTCTCCGATGCGATAAAAAATTTATGAACCGGCAAAAGCAGACACTCTGCAGAGCGTCTGCTTTTTATATATTTAATGAAAGTTATAAACCAGCAATAAAATGATTACACCGGGAAGTCCTAGAAACCCAACGATAACTGCTTTCAACAGATCAATCGGCAGTGAGATCCCGATATATAACCCAAAATGATTGATCAGAATCAACACGATATACCCAAGAATTGTGTTGAATAACAGCTTAAACAGAAAGCGTATCGGTTTTTTGAAAAGCCGTATCACAAAAACTATCAGTAAAACGGCGATGAGGATGGTAATGAATATACTCATGACAGACCTTCCCGATTCTGTTTATCAGGCTTGCCGCCCTAAAGAAAAAATGGTATAATATACTGAATACAGTATGTATTCAGATCTTACATATCTACATGTTGTGCTAAAGGGAATTATGAACAAGAAGACAGAACAATACGGAAATGAAAGTATAACGCAGCTGAAAGGGGCTGACCGGGTCAGGAAACGTCCGGCTGTTATTTTCGGTTCAGACGGACTGGAAGGCTGTGAACATGCAGTATTTGAAATCCTTTCCAACTCTATCGATGAGGCAAGGGAAGGAAACGGCAACGTTATTACTTTAACATATTTTGAAGATAAATCAATAGAAGTACAGGATTTCGGGCGCGGATGTCCCGTGGACTGGAACCCTCTCGAAAAGAAATACAACTGGGAGCTTGTATTCTGTGAGCTCTATGCCGGGGGAAAATACAACAACCTTAGCGGCGGAGACTACGAGTACTCTCTGGGACTGAACGGTCTCGGTTCCTGTGCGACGCAGTACGCTTCCGAGTATATGGATGTTTCCGTATGGCGTGACGGGAAAAAGTACACCCTTCATTTTCAGAAAGGGAAAGTCTGCGGGAAAAAGGGAAAGGAACTCACTGCTGAGGAGACAGACCGTATTCAGACCGGTACCACAATCCGCTGGAGGCCTGACCGTGATGTCTTTACAGACATTGATATTCCAGAGGAGTATTTCATTGAGACACTTCATAAACAGGCCGTAATCAATGCCGGGATCACTTTTGTTCTGAAAGTTGAAAAAGACGGCTGCTATGAAGAAAAAACTTTTCTTTATGAAAACGGCATCACCGACTATGTGTCCGAGCTTGCCGGAGAAGATGCCTTTTCCGAAATCAAGTTCATTTCCGCCGAACGGAAGGGAAGGGACAGGGAAGATCGGCCCGAATACAAACTGAAGATCAATGCCGCTTTCTGTTTTTCCAACAAGACCACTGCCCTGGAATATTATCATAATTCTTCCTGGCTGGAAAACGGCGGATCGCCGGATAAGGCTGTACGGAATGCTTTTACTGTCTCCATCGATTCTTATATCAAATCGATCGGAAAATATCAGAAGAATGAGAGTTCTATCAAATTTCAGGATATTCAGGACTGTCTCATCCTGATCACAAACTGTTTTTCAACGCAGACATCCTATGAAAACCAGACAAAAAAGGCTATAAATAACCGGTTCATACAGACTGCGATGTCTGATTTCTTCAAATCGCAGCTCGAGGTTTACTTCATCGAAAACAAAGCCGATGCTGACCGGATTGCCGAACAGGTCCTTATCAATAAACGCAGCCGTGAAAACGCCGAACACGCACGCCAGAATATAAAAAAGAAGCTGCAGGGAAGCATCGATCTGTCTAACCGGGTACAGAAATTCATCGATTGCCGAAGCAAGGATAATGCCAGAAGGGAGCTTTACATAGTTGAAGGTGATTCTGCAGCAGGTTCCTGCCGCCAGTCACGAGATGCGGAGTTTCAAGGTGTGATGCCTGTCCGCGGCAAGATTCTGAACTGCCTGAAAGCAGACTATGTTCGCATCTTCAAGAGCGACATCATCGTTGATCTGATAAAGGTTCTCGGATGCGGAGTCGAAGTGAAAGACAAGCATACGAAAGACATTTCTTCCTTTGATCTTGGCGGACTGCGCTGGAACAAGATCATCATATGCACTGATGCGGATGTTGACGGTTTCCAGATCCGCACACTGATCCTTACCATGCTCTACCGTCTTGCACCTACGCTTATCCGGGAAGGATATGTTTATATAGCGGAATCTCCTCTCTACGAGATCATTTGCAGAGATAAGTCTTTCTTTGCCTATTCGGACAGGGAAAAGGCTGAAATCCTGGACCGGCTGGGAAGTGAAAAAGTTCAGATCAACCGCAGCAAAGGGCTTGGTGAAAATGATCCTGAAATGATGTGGCTGACGACGATGAATCCAGAAACGCGGCGGCTGATCCGCGTCCTTCCGGAAGACGCTGAGCATATGGCATCCATGTTCGACCTTCTTCTTGGGGACAATCTGGAAGGAAGAAAAAAGTACATCTCAGAGTATGGTTATAAATACCTTGACATGCTCGATGTTTCATAAGGGATGATCATTCATGGCCAAAAAGAAAAAAACTGAAGACACAAAAAAGTACAGAACACAGTCGAATATTTCCGGTCTTCATGCAGAAGTGATAGAGCAGCCTATCACAGCTACGCTGGAATCGAATTACATGCCCTATGCTATGAGCGTCATCGTTTCACGTGCGATTCCGGAAATCGATGGATTTAAGCCTTCACACCGCAAGCTTCTCTATACGATGTACAAGATGGGACTGCTGAATGGCCAGCGACAGAAAAGTGCCAATATTGTCGGACGCACTATGCAGCTCAACCCGCATGGCGACGCTGCTATATATGAGACTATGGTTCGCCTGTCTTCCGGCAATGAAGCTCTGATAACACCGTTTATCGATTCCAAAGGCAACTTCGGAAAGGTATACTCCCGGGATATGTCTTATGCTGCCTCCCGCTATACTGAGGCTCGTCTTGCTCCGATCTGTGCAGAGGTTTTCAAGGATATCGACAAAGATACCGTTGATTTTGCCGACAGTTATGACGGGACGCAGAAGGAACCTGTTCTTCTGCCGACAACCTTCCCGAACATCCTTGTATCGGCGAACTCCGGAATAGCTGTCGGCATGGCAAGCATGATCTGCGGGTTTAACCTGAATGAAGTCTGTGAAGCTGCAATCAATCTGATCCGGGATCCGGATTCTGATCTGTTTCAGTTCATGCCCGCACCGGATTTTTCCACCGGCGGAGAAATCATATTTGATCCCCGCGAGATGGAGGAGATCTACCGTACAGGCAGAGGCAGCTTTCGTATCCGTTCGAAATGGAGATACATTAAAGAGGAAAACCTGATCGAAGTCTATGAGATTCCTTATACGACAACGACGGACATAATTATTGAAAAGATAGCAGAACTCGTCAAAAGCGGAAAACTCAAGGAAGTTTCTGATATGCGGGATGAGACTGATTTGAGTGGTCTTCGCCTTGCGATTGAGCTCAAACGGGGGACTGATCCTGAAAAACTGATGCAAAAGCTTTACCGCCTCACTACGCTTCAGGATGTTTTTCCCTGCAATTTTAACATTCTTGTTGCCGGAAATCCGAGGGTCATGGGTGTTCGTGAGATTCTGGATGAATGGACCGCCTGGCGTACTGAATGCCTTAAGCGGATGATCTTCAGCGATATACACAGAAAAGAGGAAAAACTCCATCTGCTTTCCGGGTTGGAGAAGATCCTCCTTGATATCGATGAAGCTATCCGTATCATCCGCAACACGGAAATGGATGAAGATGTAATTCCGAATCTTATGATGGGTTTCGGAATCGATACGTTACAGGCGGAATATGTTGCCAATATCCGTCTTCGCAATATCAACCGGCAGTATATCCTCGAACGGATTTCGGAAAAAGAATCTCTTACAGAAGAGATCCGGGATCTGAAGGACACTCTTGCCAGCAATCGAAAGATCCGCGGCCTGATTATCGAAGATCTTAAGCGTGTCAACAAAAAATACCGCATACCAAGGAAATCATCCATCGTGTATTCTTCGGATATCCGGGATTATCAGGCTGAAGAAGATAAGGTTGAGGATTATCCGATTTATGTTCTCGTTACAAAAGAGGGATATGTCAAAAAACTTTCAGTCCCGTCTTACCGGAACAGTACAGAACAGAAACTTAAGGAAGGCGATACGGTCGAGTATATCTTTGAAACGTCCAATGCAAATGAACTGCTGGTGTTCTCTGACAGGCAGAAGGCATATAAACTCCGCCTAAGCGACGTTGAAGATGCGAAGTCTTCCACTCTCGGAGTATATTTGCCTTCCAGGCTTGAATTTGATGAAGATGAAAAGATTTCCGCCGTCTTCATTCCCGGAGACTACTCGCAGAATATTGCTTTCATCTATGAAAACGGAAAAATCGCGAAAGTACCTCTCTCTTCTTACGCTACCAAATCCAACCGCAGGAAACTGCTGAACGCATACTCGGATAAAAGCAGGCTCCTTTCAATCCTTCCTCTTGCTTCCGATCGGGAGATTGCTCTTTTTTCCAGTGACGGCAGGATCCTTGTGTTCAACACTTCACTTGTCCCCGCTAAGAGCACGCGCAATACGGAAGGCGTCTATGTATTCAGCAGGAAAAACGGGCGACTGCTTATAAAGGCTGCGTTCCCTGAAGATATTAATCTGAGTGATGCAAGCCGTTACCGGGCTTATAAGATTCCATCGTCCGGATCACCGGTCAGCTCGGATGATTTGGAAGAGAAGCAGCTTTCAATGATTGACTGATCTGTCTGACAGGAGGGCTATTATGATTATAATCAAGCCGTTCCATCGTTTTCTTCGAATCGCACTGCCGGTTTTGCTTGCTGTGCTTTTCTGCGGCTGCGGGATCTATAACAAAGAGTATCTCTCCGAGACTGATTATGTATCTCCGATCCAGATTCGTTCAGATGAAAACAAGATTATTGTACGGAATTACAATGAACTGAAAATAGCCGTGCTGACGATATTCGAACACTATGAGGAGCCTGACTCGATCCGAACGGTCCTTTTTGACTCCTCTTACGATGGAGATCCTGCTTCGGATATCTCTCTTGCCTGTAAACAGACGATCACCGAAAATGCTCTTTGTGCTTATGTTGCAGAGGACATCTCTTACGAGCTATATAAAGTCGTTACTTTTTACGAGGCTCAGATTTCCGTCTCTTATGCTCCAGCCTCGGCTAATGAGATCACCAAGCTGGGATATTCCGGTGAGCTCAGGAAGTATCTGAATGAAGCATTGGAGCAGCATAGAGACCTTCTCGTTCTGCTGGCAGATTACAGTAACTACAGCGAAGAAGACATCCGCGGGATGGTCTCGGATTTTTACACTGCCCATCCGCTTCGTGTTCCTAAAGAGCCGAATGTACGAATCAGTGTTTTCTCCGGCTCGGGGAAGCAGAAGCTGTATGAGATCCGTTTCGACTATGGTCTTGGACAGGAAGAACTGTCTGCAAGACAAGCGCAGATCGATGCCTTTAAATTCCCGGAATTTTCCGAAACGGACCTCTCATCCATGAGTGATCTGGAAAAAGCTGCTTATGCATGTGCCTGGCTGATAAACAACTGTGAACTCTCTGCTTCTCTTTCCGACAACACAGCCTATTCCGCGCTGTTCGGAGGAAAAGCAAACAGCCAGGGACTTTCTCTAGCGATGGTCGCCCTTTGCGAACGCCTCAAACTGGACTGCAGACTTGTTTACGGTCAGAAAAGCTGGCAAAACCATTACTGGAACATTCTGCGTATAGACGATCAGTATTACCATTTGGATATAGAGACCTGCATTACAGACGGTGTGAACGCCGGATTCCTGATGAATGATGAGAGTATGTGGAAGACTTACCGATGGGATATGTCCGGATATCCTCAATGCTCGGTCGTATCCGAATACTCAGAAAGTATATTCGACCCCTACCTCTTCCTGGATGATGAAAGTCTTTCGGATGAGAATGAGGAGATTTCTGAAAACAGCTAGGGTGGAAGTCTTGACTTTCCGGAAATTTCTGCTAAAATAGCTTTGCTATTGCGGCTTTAGCTCATCCGGTAGAGCGCCACCTTGCCAAGGTGGAGGTAGCGAGTTCGAGCCTCGTAAGCCGCTCCATAGTGAAAAAAGAGAGCCGAATTTCGGCTCTCTTTTTTGGTGCGGGCAGTGGGACTTGAACCCACATACCTTGCGGCACAGGAACCTAAATCCTGCGTGTCTGCCAATTCCACCATGCCCGCAAAGCAACTGAATGTTAACACAAAGTGCCGCTTTCGTCAATTCAAAGGATAGATAAAAAGAAAGAGCCCAATGGACTCTTTCTTTTTTCAGATATCAGCGCTTGAAGCTGTCTTTCAGGGCAACGGAGCGGTTGAACACCAAGCGTTCCGGAGTGGAATCAACATTGTCCAAACAGAAATAACCATTTCGTATAAACTGGAAGGAAAGGGAATCCTGGTTTGCCGGAGGTGTATGAATGCCGCGGATTGTAGATTCCACTTTGCAGTTTTTCAAAACAGCAAGACTGTCCTGGTTGATGGCATCCATAAAATTCTTGCCTGGGCCATCAGGATCGGGATCGTTGAACAGATAATCATACATCCGTACCTCAGCATCAAGGCAGTCATCCGCATTCACCCAATGAATGGTAGCTCCCTTCACTTTATGTCCGTCTGCCGGATCGCCGCCGCGGCTGGAAGGATCGTATTCGCAGAGGACTTCGGTGACCTCACCCTGCTCGTTTTTGTTAAAGCCGGTGCAGGTGACGACGTAGGCTCCCTTGAGACGGACCTCGTTGCCGGGGAAGAGGCGCTTGAACTTGGGGATCTGCGTCTCGCAGAAGTCCTCGGCTTCGATCCAGAGATGCTTGGAGAAGGAGACTTCGCGGCTGCCGGTCTCCGGCTTGACGGGGTTGTTCTCCACGGAGAGGGTCTCGGTCTGTCCGTCGGGATAATTGGTCACGGTGAGACGGATCGGATGAAGGACCGCCATCAGACGCTGCGCATTCTCGTTCAGATCGTCGCGCAGGCAGCTTTCGAGCAGGGCCCAGTCCACGGTGGAGTCCACTTTGGAAACGCCGATACGCTCGCAGAAATTGCGGATGGAACGGGAGGTGTAGCCCCTTCTGCGGAGACCGCAGAGAGTCGGCATGCGGGGATCGTTCCAGCCGGACACGGTCCCTTCGGTGACCATCTGGCGGAGCTTGCGCTTGGACATGACCGTGTAGTTGATGCCGAGGCGGGCAAACTCGATCTGCCGGGGCCTGATGCCCGGTATGGAGACATTGGAGACCACCCAGTCATACAGCGGACGGTGATCTTCGTATTCCAGCGAGCAGAGAGAGTGAGTGATGCCCTCGAGCGCGTCCTGGATGGGATGGGCAAAATCGTACATCGGGAAGATGCACCATTTGGTGCCCTGGCGATGATGCTCGATATAGCGGATCCGGTAGAGGACCGGGTCGCGCATGTTGAAGTTGCCGCTGGCCAGGTCGATCTTCGCACGCAGGGTATAGCGGCCTTCCTCGAACTCGCCGTTGCGCATCCGCTCAAAGAGATCGAGGCTCTCTTCAACGGGCCTGTCTCTCCAGGGGCTGATAGCCGGGCGGGTGGTATCACCGCGGTATTCGCGGAACTGCTCCGGCGTAAGCTCGCAGACATAGGCGAGGCCTTTTTTGATCAGCTCGATGGCATATTCATAGGTCTTCTCGAAATAATCGGAGCCATAATAGAAACGGTCGCCCCAGTCGAAGCCGAGCCAGTGGATGTCCTCCTGGATGGCGTCGACGTATTCGGAATCCTCCTTGGCCGGGTTCGTGTCGTCCATGCGCAGGTTGCACAGGCCGCCGAACTTCTCCGCGGTGCTGAAGTCGATGGTCAGCGCCTTGCAGTGGCCGATATGCAGGTAGCCGTTCGGCTCCGGCGGGAAACGGGTGTGGACCTTTTTCCCGTAAAAGCGGCTGTTTTCATCGGCAAGATCTTCTTCGATAAAAGCCTGGATAAAGTTTTTGTTTTCTTCCATGACAGGACCTCTTTCTGTTGATTCTTGAATTATAATAGAAACCCGAGGCAAAAACAACTGTTTTCGTATGCTTTCAACAAGAATAGACAAAGAAATTTGTTTGTATTGACAAAAAGGCTTTCTTTGCTTATACTTGAAAAAAACGAGGACGGGTAGGAGTAAGCTGCCGGAAATCCGCAGAGAGGGCATGGTTGGTGTAAATGCCCGATGGAAAGCAGCCGAAGGTCGACCCCGAGTTTCCGATGCGAAAGGGAAGTAGTGTCGGGCGTCTGATCCGCGTTACGGGATCATGAGTGCCGTACTTGTACGGAATTCAGGTGGTACCGCGTATTATTGCGCCCTGAAGCATTGGCTTCAGGGTATATTTTTTTTACAGGAGCAAGCCATGAAAGAACTGCCGAAAGTGTATGAACCGAAAGCGGTGGAGAAGAAGATCTATGACTTCTGGATGGACGGAGGGTTTTTCAAGGGGAAGATCGACCCGGACAAAAAGCCCTTCTCCATCGTCATGCCTCCTCCCAACGTTACGGGCCAGCTGCACATGGGCCATGCGCTGGACGCGACCCTGCAGGACATCCTGACCCGCTATAAACGTATGCAGGGCTATTCCGCCCTGTGGCTCCCCGGCGTCGACCACGCGGGCATCGCCACGCAGATCAAGGTGGAAGAGGTCCTCCGCAAGGAAGAGCAAAAGACCCGCTACGATCTCGGCCGCGACAAGTTCCTCGAGCGCGTATGGGACTGGAAGAACCAGTACGGCGACCGGATCGTGGAGCAGCAGAAGAATCTGGGCGTATCCTGCGACTGGGACCGCAACCGCTTCACCATGGACGATGTCTGCGCCAAGGCTGTGCGCGAGACGTTCTGCGATCTGTATGACAAGGGCCTGATCTACAAGGGCAAGCGCATCATCAACTGGTGCCCCCACTGCCGCACCGCGCTTTCGGACGCCGAAGTGGAGTACAAAGATATCCCGGGCCATTTCTGGCATATCCGCTATCCGGTGGAGGACTCCGATGAGGAATTCATCATCGCCACCACCCGACCGGAGACCATGCTGGGTGATACCGGTGTGGCAGTGAACCCGAAGGACGAGCGCTACACCCATCTCGTCGGCAAGAACGCGATCCTGCCTCTTGTGAACCGCAGGCTGCCCATCGTGGCGGACGATTACGTGGAACTCGATTTCGGGACCGGCGCCGTGAAGATGACGCCCTGCCATGATCCGAACGACTTTGAAGTCGGCCTCCGGCACGGACTGGAGCAGATCCAGTGCATCGACGAGGATGCGAAGATCATCAACGGCGGCAAGTACAACGGCATGGACCGTTACGAGTGCCGCGAGAAGATCGTGGAAGACCTGCAGGAGCAGGGATTCCTCGTCAAGGTCGAGGACTACAGCCACAACGTGGGCTGCTGCTATCGCTGCGGAACGGTCGTGGAGCCTCTTACCAGCCCCCAGTGGTTCGTGAAGATGAAGCCCCTGGCCAGGAAAGCCATCGACGTGGTGAACGACGGACGGATCAAGTTCGTGCCCGAGCGCTTCACCAAGACCTATATCAACTGGATGGAGAACGTCCACGACTGGTGCATCTCCCGCCAGCTCTGGTGGGGTCATCAGATCCCGGCCTGGTACTGCGACGACTGCGGCCATATCACGGTGTCCCGGACGGACGCCTGCGAATGCGAAAAATGCGGCTCGAAGAACATCCACCGCGATGAAGATGTGCTGGACACCTGGTTCTCCTCCGCCCTGTGGCCCTTCTCCACGATGGGCTGGCCCGAGAAGACCGAGGAGCTCGGCTACTGGTATCCCACCACCGTCATGGTCACGGGCTACGACATCATCTTCTTCTGGGTGGCGAGAATGATCTTCTCCGCCATGGAGCAGATGGACAAGGAGCCCTTTGAGACCGTGTTCATCCACGGCCTGGTGCGCGACAGCCAGGGACGGAAGATGTCCAAGTCCCTCGGCAACGGCATCGATCCGCTGGATATGATCGACGCCTACGGCGCCGACGCGCTGCGCTTCAACCTGATCACCGGCAACTCGCCCGGCAACGACATGCGCTTCTATGTGGAAAAATGCGAAGCCATGCGCAACTTCTGCAACAAGCTGTGGAACGCGAGCCGCTTCGTGATGATGAACCTGACGATCGAGAAGAACGAACTGCCGGAGAAGCTGGAACTCGAAGACCGCTGGATCCTTTCCAAGCTGAACACCGTGATCCGCGAAGTGAACACCAACATGGACAGCTTCGAGCTCGGCGTGGCGGCAGGGAAGATCTATGACTTCATATGGGATTCCTACTGCGACTGGTATATCGAGCTGACAAAGCCCCGCCTCAACGGCGAGGATGAAGCCCGGAAGCTCTCCGCACAGAAGGTCCATCTCTATGTCCTCACCGAGATCCTGAAGCTCCTGCATCCGTTCATGCCCTTCATCACCGAGGAGATCTGGCAGTCGCTGCCGCATGAGGGCGAGGCTCTGATGATTGAGAGCTATCCGCAGTACAGCGAAGCGCTCGATTTCACGGCGGACGAGATGCAGTTCGAAGCCGTGATGAACGCGATCCGGGCCGTGCGCGCCCGCCGTTCGGAAATGAATGTGCCGCCTTCCCGCAAGACGCATCTGCACATCGTGTCCGACCTGAAAGGCGTGTTCGACGACGCGGCCGACTTCGTGAAGAAGCTGGCCTATGCCTCTGACCTCGATGTTTCCTCCTCGGTCCCGGCGGATTCGGAGAAGATGGTGAACGTTGCCACGGACAATGCCCGTATCTTCATCCCGATGCAGGAACTCGTGGATATCGAGAAGGAGAAGGAGAGGATCAGGAAGGAGCTCGAGAAGAACGAAAAGCTGCTGGCCTCGCAGAACGCTAAGCTCGCCAATCAGAACTTCGTTTCGAGAGCGCCGGAGAGCGTCGTGAATCTGGAACGAGAAAAGAAAGAAAAGCTGGAAGCCCTGATCGCCAACCTGAACCAGACGCTGGAAGAGCTTCTGAACCTGTAAAGCACACAGAGCAGCAGTTTTCTTTTGAAATCTGCTGCTCTTCATCTGCCTGCAACATCATCTGAGCACGAGGGTATCATGCTGAACAAGAAAGAGACCGAAGAATTCCTGCGGCTGCGGAATGAAACGATCCGCAGGGATTTTTCCCACCTGAACGATAAACAGACGGAGGCCGTTCTGGCAACGGAAGGGCCTCTGCTCATCCTGGCCGGAGCCGGCAGCGGCAAAACCACGGTGCTGATCAACCGGATCGCCAATCTGATCAAATACGGCAGGGCAGGGGACTCCGATGAACTGCCGGACTATCTCACTTCCAACGATCTGGAGATGCTTCGCAAGGGCGGCCCCGACGCCGAAGCTCTCTGCGGCTACGGGACGGTGGAGCCCTGGCGGATCCTGGCCATTACCTTCACCAACAAGGCCGCATCTGAACTGAAGAGCCGGCTGGAGAGGAAACTGGGAGCCAAGGCGGAAGACATCTGGGCCTGCACTTTCCATTCCTCCTGTGTGCGGATCCTGCGCAGGGAAGCCGAACGGCTCGGCTACCAGTCGAATTTCTCCATCTACGACACGGACGACAGCCTTTCGCTGATCAAGCGCATTGAGAAGGATCTGGACATCGACAGTAAGGAATACAACCCCAAGGCCATCCTCGGGGAGATCAGCGCGGTGAAGAACATGCCGATGACTCCGGCCCAGTACCGGGAAGCGGCGGAAGAGCTGAACGATTTTCGGAAGAAGCGTTACGGAGTCGTTTTCGCCGAATATCAGAGAAGGATGTTTACGGCCAACGCGATGGACTTCGACGATCTGATCGCCAACACGGTGAAGATCCTGCAGGATTTCCCGGAAGCGAGGGAGTACTGGCAGAGACGTTTCCGCTATATCCTGATCGACGAATACCAGGACACGAACCATCTGCAGTATCTGCTGGCTTCGCTCCTGTGCGGCAACGGGAACATCTGCGTGGTCGGAGACGACGACCAGAGCATCTACAAGTTCCGCGGCGCGAACATCGAGAACATCCTGTCCTTCGAATCGCAGTACGCGAACTGCCGGACAATCCGCCTGGAGCAGAACTACCGCAGCACCGGCCACATCCTTTCGGCGGCCAACTCCGTGATCAGAAACAACATCGGCCGGAAAGGGAAGACCCTCTGGACGAAGAACAGCACCGGCGATCCGATCGTCTTTCTCCACACGGAGGACGAGAGGGAAGAGGCGGAGGCTGTCGCGGCCCGGATCCTGGCTTCGGTGGAGGGGGGCTCCAACTGGAACGAACACGCCGTCCTTTACCGGATGAACGCCCAGTCGAACCAGTTCGAATATGCGCTGAAACGCCGGGGCATCCCGTATAAGATCATCGGAGGCATGCGCTTCTACGACCGGGCGGAGATCAAAGACATCCTTTCCTATATGAACCTGATCGCTTCGCCCTCGGACGATCTTCGCCTGATGCGGATCGTCAATACTCCGGCCCGCGGGATCGGAGACCGGACGGTGGAGACCGTAAGAGCCCTGTCGGCGGAAAACGGCTGCTCGCTTTTCGAGATCATGCAGAACTGTGAGCAGTACCCGGCGCTGAAGAAGAACAAGGCGAAATTCGACGCCTTCACGCAGATGATCCTCAAGCTGAAGGCCTTTTCCGAAAACAACCCGACCGACGCCTTCTTTGACGAACTGCTCGAACAGACGGGCTATATCCGGGCGCTGGAGGAGAAGAACACGATCGAGGACGCCAGCCGCATCGACAACATCCGCGAGCTGAAGACCACGATCCTCACCTATATGCAGGAGTCGGGCGACGAATCGCTCGAAGGCTTCCTCGCGGACGTGGCGCTCTATACCGACACCGACAACATCGAGGACGGACAGAACTGCGTGCTGCTGATGACAGTGCACAGCTCCAAGGGACTGGAGTTCCGGTATGTCTATCTAGTCGGCATGGAGGAGACCATTTTCCCCGGGATCCGCGCCATCGGGATGCCGGAGGAGATGGAAGAGGAGAGAAGGCTCTGCTACGTGGCCATCACGCGGGCAAAGGAAAAACTCTACATCACAGCTGCACGGCAGCGGATGATCTTCGGACGCACCCAGGCGAACGCCGTTTCGCGCTTCATCCAGGAGATCGGGGACGAGGACATCGACCGGAACATCCCGGATACCTATTCCTCCTCCAAACGCACACCTTTTGCTTCCTATACGGCTTCCCGGCCACAGCCCCAGCGGAATCCCTTCCCGGTGCGAAAAGCTCCGGAGACGAGGCCTGCTCCTTCGGCATCGATCTCCTTTAAGATCGGCGACGATGTTTCACACAAAGCCTTCGGCGAGGGGACCATCACAGCCATGAAACCCATGGGCAACGATTTCCTCGTGGAGATCCAGTTCAAACTGAAGGGGAGTAAGAAGCTGATGCTGAAGGCCGCCGCGACCTATATGAAGAAAATCTGAAGGAGCAACTTGAATAAATCGAAAAGAAAGACTATAATCGGTCTGTAATAAATTTGAGAGGAGACTTATTTATGCCGCTCGTAACCACAAAAGAAATGTTCAAGAAAGCCTATGAAGGCCATTATGCCGTCGGCGCTTTCAATGTCAACAATATGGAGATCGTACAGGGCATCACCGAAGCCGCCAAGGAAGTCAACGCTCCGCTGATCCTTCAGGTTTCCAAGGGCGCCCGCAACTACGCCAACCACACCTACCTGATGAAGCTGGTCGAGGCCGCCGTCATCGAGACCGGTCTGCCCATCGCGCTGCATCTGGACCACGGCGACAGCTTTGAGCTCTGTAAATCCTGCATCGACGGCGGATTCACCTCCGTCATGATCGACGCTTCCTCCAAGTCCCTGGAGGACAACATCGCCATTACGAAGCAGGTCGTTGAGTACGCTCATGACCACGGCGTCGTCGTCGAAGCCGAGCTCGGAACCCTGGCCGGCATCGAGGATGAGGTCAACGTCTCCGCGGAAGACAGCTCCTACACCCGTCCCGAGGACGTGCAGGAGTTCGTGGAGCGCACCGGCTGCGACTCCCTGGCCATCGCCATCGGCACCTCCCACGGCGCCTACAAGTTCAAACCCGGCATGGATCCCAAGCTTCGTCTGGACATCCTTGAAGAGGTCCAGAGAAGACTGCCCGAGTTCCCGATCGTTCTGCACGGATCTTCCTCCGTCCCGCAGGAATTCGTGAAGATCATCAACGAGAACGGCGGTAAGATGCCCGGCGCCATCGGCATCCCCGAGTCCGAGCTCCGCAAGGCCGCTCAGATGGCTGTCTGCAAGATCAACATCGACTCCGACCTTCGTCTTGCCATGACCGCCTGCATCCGCAAGTACTTCAACGAGCATCCGGATCACTTCGACCCGCGCCAGTATCTGTCTCCGGCCAGAGCCGCGATCAAGGAAATGGTCAAGCACAAGATCGTCGACGTCCTCGGCTGCGACGGCAAAGCCTGATATAATATCACTCTTATAAAATACGAAAAAAAGATGCAGCTGAAAAGCTGCATCTTTTTTAGCCGGAATCGGGGAAGAAATGGTATTTCCAGCTTGACATCCGCTCTTTTGTCATATATAATGAATTCAGAAAATCTCGCATAATATAAATTTAGCGAGATTTTAAGTATGGAAATCAGGCGGTATTATTATGAACTTTGATCAGCTGGTAGATATCCCGGATATCGTGATGGACTTCCTTCAGTATCACTCCACAGTCCGCGGTCATTCAGACAGGACCGTTCAAGCCTATTATATGGATCTGAAAATCCTTTTCCGTTATCTGAAAAGAATCCGCAGACTTGTTGCGAAAGATGTGCCGTTCGAAGAGATCGATATCACAGACATTGATCTTGAATTCATTCAAAGCATCCGCATCGAAGAGCTGTATCGTTATCAGTCATATTCTCCAGTATATACCGGTTCCAGCAAATCTCTCTCTGCAGCCAGCCGATGCCGTAGAACTTCCACAGTTAAATCGTTCTACAGTTACTTAACGAGCAAACGGCATCTGTTGGATAAGAATATCGCTTTGGAACTGGACATGCCAAAACGCCAGAATGCGCTTCCTAAGTACCTTGAAGAATCCGAATGTGAAAGATTGTTATCAGTTTGTAACGACAAGTTCGGTGCACGGGATTATGCCATCCTGATGCTTTTTATGTCCTGCGGTCTCCGGATCTCTGAACTGGTAAACCTGGATCTTACTGATGTATATGACGATCATGTCCGTGTGCTCGGTAAAGGAAACAAAGAACGTGTCGTTTTCTTCGCGGAGGGCTGCCGTGAAGCACTCGATGACTATCTTGCAGAACGCGCAACTATGCCGGATGTTAAACCTGAGGCCAAAGACGCCCTGTTCATCAGTCAGAAAAACGGACGTTTCGGTGCGCGAGGGATCCAGCAGATGCTGGAGAAAAAACTGATTCAGGCTAATCTGGATGCTTCCCGCTTCTCTCCGCATAAACTCCGGCACACAGCTGCTACACTCATGCTGAAAAACGGAGTTGATACCCGTGCCCTTCAGGAAGTCCTGGGACACAGTAATCTGAATACAACACAGATCTACACCCATCTGGATAATACAGCCCTGCATGAGGCAGCTATGGCAAATCCAATCGGTCGAAAAACCAGAAATGACGACTGATCATCTTTCGATCAGCGGGACTGCTCCACCAATATCAAATAACGGCTCTTCCGTCAGATAACAGGGCCGGATATTCCGTTTTTTCAGAAATGAAAGAATCTGTTCCTTTTCTTTTTCGGGAAACCTGTCCAGAACACCCGTAAAACACAATATGGAGCTAGAAACTTTGAATGTCGCCCCTCCTATAAAGCCATATGTATATCCTTGCAGCAACACAGAGCCTGGATCGATCAGGAGTACATCGATCCCGGCTTTTTGTGCTTTACAGGCAATCTTCCTGTCCTCTGTAATAATTGACGATCCGTCCACGATACAAACGCTGCATCTGGCATAGCCCTGCCTTACCTGTATCTGTTCAAAACCTTTCTCCGTCAGAAAACGAATGATCTCCGGATCGGCTGTGATCGGATTCAAAATGCAGAACCGCTCCAGACAGCAGATGTTCCCCTGCACATCCCCGGGATACTCCGGAGTTTCCTGAGACGTAAAATAATGCAACTCAGCACCTAGCTTTTTCAGTTCATCCGAAAAACATGTCCCTCTCAGGGATCTGGAAAGAAACAGATTCTTCTCGCCTCCGTGAAAAACAGATAAATCCGTATGATAAGATACCGATTCCGGTAGACGAAGATTCTCCGGCATCGGTATTATTTGAATATGAAGAGCCTCCAAGCCTTTCTTCAATTTCTTGCAATATTTGTTACAAATAATAATAATTTTGCAATTCAAGGGAAGATTCGCTTTTTTTACAAAGTGTATCATTTTTTCCCAAGCAATGCGGCAATCGCTTCCCTGACCGTGCTGACCGGAATCACTTCCAGTCCTTCAGGAAAGACAGAATCTTTTGCAGAATACGCCGGTATTACACATTTTGTAAATCCGTGACGGGCAATTTCAGAAATCCTCTGTTCCAGATTCGATACTCCGCGCACTTCCCCGGAAAGCCCGACTTCTCCCACAGCAGCAACGCCCTTTCCCAGGGAAAGATCAAAGAAACTGGACGCAAGTGCAAGAACCGCTGCAAGGTCTGCCGCTGGTTCATCCAGATCCAATCCTCCAATAACATTGATATAGGCATCGCACCCGGAGACTGCCAGTCCTCCCCTTTTATCCAGAACAGCCAGAAGCATAGCGGTCCGGTTATAATCAAGCCCGTTGCTTCTTCTGGAAGGATTATAGCCTCCCGGCGTAACAAGAGCCTGAATCTCTGCCAAAAGCGGTCTGGTCCCTTCTATTACACAGGTAACGCACGTACCGGGTGCATTTTCCGGGCGGCCTTCCAGAAGCACCGCTGACGGATTCTCTACACAAACCAGTCCCCTGTCTGTCATTTCAAAAACACCGATTTCATTTGTAGAGCCGAAACGGTTTTTCGCTGCTCGCAGAATGCGAAATCCGGCATTTTTTTCTCCCTCGAAATAGAGAACGCAGTCGACCATATGTTCAAGAATCTTCGGCCCGGCAATGCTTCCTTCTTTATTTATATGTCCGACGATAAAAACGGTGATCTCGTTTTCCTTCGCCATCCGCATCAGCTGCATCGTGCATTCACGGATCTGAGAAATGCTTCCGGGCGTAGATTCAACATTCCTGTCAAAAACAGTCTGGATCGAATCGATAATTACAATATCCGGATGCAGGGAAAGAACGGTATCGCGTATCGAATCCAGTTCTGTTTCAGATAGAATAAAAAGAGCCGGATTCTTGATATGGAGACGATCGGAACGGATCTTAATCTGACGCTCACTCTCTTCACCGGAAACATAAAGAAGTTTTCGCTCATCCGATGCTGTATTGCAGAGCTGAAGGAGCAGCGTGGATTTTCCCACACCGGGAGCCCCTCCCACAAGGATAAGTGATCCACTGACTGCTCCTCCCCCAAGTACCCGGTCAAATTCAGTTATACCGGTTTTGTAACGAACCTCGTCATTCACGTCAAGTTCTTCCAGCCGTTTTGCACGGGCAGGTTCCGAACCGGAGCGGATACGGTCTTTTTTCCCGTCGACTTTCACTTCAACCAACGTATTCCATGCTCCGCAGGCCGGGCATTTTCCGGCCCAGTTGAAGGTCTCGTTTCCGCAGCTGGAGCAGCAGAAAACCGTTCTATTCTTTGCAGCCATGATCTTTTCCTGTAAACCTTTCTTTCGCAGATATAAGGAGGGATTCAAGATCTATATAGTACTTATTATCCGATGAATGTACTGCGTTCCGTGAAGTGATTTTTTTCCGTACTCCTGCCAGCAGTTTTTCCACACTGAGACTATACAGCTCATGGTCGGAATAGTCTTCCGGTCTTCCGATGTACAGATCGACCATTCCGTAAGACATGTTCCGCCCAGTAAATGAGACACAAAGAATGGAATAAAGGTGTCCGCGTTCGGAAAGATGTATCTCTTTCTCAATCCGAAAGCCGTTGTTTATTAGATAATAGCGAAGGACTTCCGGCTTTGTCATTGGCTGAAGAATCAGAAAATAGCGAGGATCAAGGACCCAGTCCGCTCTGTCGATGATCGAACATATCAAATCTCCGCCCATTCCCGCGATTACTATCGTATCGATCCGTTCGCAAAACTCTTCAATGAGTCCGTCACACAAAGTAAATGAAATACGATCTGAAACACCGGCCTGCTCTGCCGAATTGATGGCATGCAGAAGCGGACCTTTCCGGATATCCGTGGCAAGAATATTCCCCTGATATCCGAGCAAAGCCAACGAAACAGGCAATATACCATGATCTGTCCCTACATCGACGACCCCCTGGCAGGAAGGGTCGATGCACTCAAGAATGCTTTTAATCCTTCTGTTCATAAAAAAAGCCGGAACAAGTCCGGCATTTCTCACTGAAAATCTTTCAGGCTCTCAATGAAAGCGTCAACGTCGACCCCGTGGACCGCGCACGCTTCTTCAAGTGTTTCGTTACTGGCCATTGCACAGCCAAGGCAATGCATCCCGATTGCCTGAAAAGCAGGGGTAAGTTCCGGACAATTCAGAACGATTTCAGAAATAAGTGTCTCTCGTGTGATTTCCATGAATATATCCTCCTATCTTCGATTCCGCTTTTAATCATAAAAATCGGGGCCTGTAAAGGCCCCAATTTTCATCAGCAGGAGTAATCAGGCCTGCTCTCTCATCTTTGCAAAGCACTCGCTGCAGTAAACCGGGCGATCGGATTTCGGCTCAAAGGGAACTTTGGCCTCGCCGCCGCAAGCAGCGCAGACTGCGGTGAAGAACTCACGGGGACCACGGGCTGCGTTCTTTCTTGCATCACGGCAAGCTTTGCAGCGCTGGGGCTCGTTCTGGAAACCGCGCTCGGCATAGAATTCCTGTTCACCGGCGGTGAAAACGAACTCTTTACCACACTCTTTGCAAACTAAGGTCTTGTCTTCGTACATTTTGAATCCTCTCTTTGACAGTGCCTCTCGGCTGAATATATGCGAACAGCTGAATGCTGATAACGCCTAAATATGTCCGCGCAGTTTGCGCCTTATCCTTTGTACAGCATTATCGATAGATTTAGTATCTTTCTTCAGGATAAGTGAAATCTCTCCGTAAGACAGACCGTCCAGATAACATCGGAGAACATTTCTTTCATAGGAAGTTAATAAACCGGAAACCAGATTCATAAACTCGACCTGGTCTTCTCTTGCAATTACTAAATCTTCAACTGATCGCTGGATATACTCGGGAAAACTGTCAGAATCGAAGTCCTCGAGAGAAATACCATTGTTAAGCGGGTAATGCTTATTGGAAGCAGCTGACTTAATTGCAGAAACGATACGGTTTTTAATGCATCGGGCTGCGAAAGAATGAAAGGAAACTCCTGAGTCCGGTGAATACTGGCGAATCGCAGAAATCAAGCCGAACGTACCTTCCTGAACGATATCCTCCATCTCGCCACCGAGAATGAACATCGTTCGGGAAATCTTCCGGATAACGGGTATATACCGACGGGAAAGAGTTTCTTCAGCTTCCCTGTCTCCGGTTATGGACAACTGCCGGAGCTCTTCGTCCGAAAGTGTCGAATAATCTTTCATTTATGCAACTTATCCCTATTACAGAAGCATATTATACAACTTGCGTACTTTTGTCAATATATATTTTTACTAATTATCAAAGATTGATTTCCTGCTGACCCAGATATTCGATTCCGAGATGATCATATGCCTTTCTGGTTACGCAGCGTCCACGGGGGGTGCGGGTCAGATAGCCGTTCTGCAGGAGAAATGGTTCATAGACATCTTCCAGTGTAACGGATTCCTCATTGATGGTCGCAGCAAGCGTATCCAAGCCCACCGGCCCTCCGTTATAGAATTCGATGATGCTTCTAAGCATTCTTCTGTCGATCGCATCAAGTCCTGCTTTGTCCACATCAAGACGGGAAAGTGCTTTGTCAGCGGTTTCGTTTGTAATGATCCCATCCGATTCAACAAGGGCAAAGTCCCTGACCCGTTTCAAAAGTCTGTTGGCAATCCTTGGAGTTCCTCGCGAGCGTGATGCAATTTCGAATGCTCCGGATTCCTCCAATTCGATTCCAAGGATGGATGCAGAACGTTTTACGATCTCGCACAATTCATCCACGGTATACAGTTCCAGTCGAAGCGCTATCCCAAACCTGTCTCGCAGAGGAGCCGTGAGCTGTCCGGACCGCGTTGTTGCCCCGATCAGCGTAAAGTGTGGAAGATCAAGATGGATTGAATTTGCGGCCGGCCCTTTTCCAAGTATGATGTCGATGGCGAAATCCTCCATTGCCGGATAAAGAATCTCCTCATAAGCCCGGTTCAGCCGGTGGATCTCGTCGACAAAAAGAATATCTCCTTCGTTCAGGTTGGTAAGCATAGCCACCAGATCGCCCGGTTTTTCGATTGCCGGTCCGGAGGTCACACGAATATTTACATTCATCTCATTCGCTATGATTGCGGCTAGTGTAGTTTTTCCCAATCCCGGAGGACCATGAAGAAGGACATGATCCAGCGGTTCCGTGCGAAGCTTGGCTGCACGGATGAATACATCCAGATTCTCTTTTGCTTTCTGCTGCCCAATATATTCTGACAGGGTCCGCGGCCTGAGGGAGAGTTCATTCGCGTCTTCTTTCAGAAGCGCGGTAGATGTGATCATTTCATCGAATTGTTCTTCAGAATAATTGATACTCATAATCCTTCCCGATCTGTTCAGTTATTGAAGTGCTTTAAAACAACTTTAATTATCTGTTCTGTGGTCATGCCTGATACATCAACTGAATTGAGGACAGAACGGATCTCAGAATTGCTGAATCCAAGCACGGTTAAAGCGGAGACCGCGTCGCTGACCGCTTTTCGATCCGTACCGCCTGCAGATGGAACGGCATCTGTATATACGGAAGCGGGATTGATTTTATCTATCTTATCCTTGAGTTCGAGAATCACCCGCTGTGCAGTTTTTTTCCCGATCCCTGGTGCGGCACAGAGCGCTTTTTCATCGTTATTCATGATTGCAGAACTCAAAGCGTCAGGTGTGTTATACGAAAGGATGGCAATCGCGGCCTTCGGTCCGATTCCGGAGACAGAGATCAGCATGTCAAAAAACTTTTTTTCCACCTTGGAATAAAAACCGTACATGTCAAAATTATTCTCCCCGATCGATTCAGAGATATACAGCTTCTGCCTTGTTCCGCTTTTCAGATAAGAGAGTGTATAAGAAGAAACATTCAGCAGAAATCCGATTCCGCTGCATTCAACAACGACCTGATTCATATCGATGTCTCTGATGATCCCTTCTATATTGTAGAACATACCGTATTTCCTCCGTTATTCAGAAGCGAGGTTGAACTTCGCGCATGACAGATGGCAAGGGCAATTGCATCCGCCGCATCATCCGGGCGCGGGACAGTTTTGAGGTTACAGATTCTACGGACCATCTCCATGACCTGTTTCTTCTCCGCTCGTCCGTATCCGGTTACAGACTGTTTGACCTGGAGCGGAGTATATTCAAAAATCTGCGCACCGCATTTCACACACGAAAGAAGGATCACTCCCCTCCCGTGTGCTACAGAGATCCCGGTCGTTATATTCGTGTTGAAAAAAAGTTCTTCAATCGAAATCGCATCCGGACTGCAGGCTTCGAGGAGTTCATCCATATCACAGCTGATCTGAAGCAAGCGGGAAGAAAGATTCTGATGCGCCGGCGTTGTTACGACTCCGTATTTCAGAAGACGGATCTGGTTGTTTTCAAATTCGATCAGGCCGAAACCAATCGTAGCGATTCCGGGATCGATCCCTAGCACTCTCATAAAATCACCTTGATAATAATACCATACTGGAAAATCCGTGGCAATAAAAAACAGGCTGTTCAATCAGCCTGTTTATGCCCTTGGATGGGACTTATTGTATACTTCTTTGAGCTGCTGTTTGATCAGCTGGGAATAAACCTGGGTGGAGGAAAGATCGGAATGTCCGAGCATTTCCTGGATAGATCGCAGATCCGCCCCGTTTTCCAGCAGATGTGCAGCGAAGGAATGACGTAGTGTATGCGGCGTGATGTCCTTCTCAATATTCGCCTTCTTCTGATAAAACTTGATGATCTTCCAAAAACCCTGTCTGGACATTCGCTCCCCGCTGACATTCACAAAGAGTGATTTCTCATCCGGAAGCGCGATCATCTGCGGCCGAACGATGTTGATATACTCAGCAAGCGCCTTTACCGCTTTGTGATACATAGGAATCAGCCGTTCTTTTCCTTTGCCTGTGCACCGGATCATTCCGCTCGATAGATATACATCGTCGATATTCAGATTAATCAGTTCAGAGACACGGATGCCGGTGGCATATAGAAGTTCCAGCATGGCTTTGTCCCGGTATCCTTTCGGGTCGATGCATTCCGGCTGTTCAAGCAGAAGATTGACTTCGTTACTGGTCAGAATCTGCGGAAGCTTCTGCTCATTTTTCTCCGGCACCAGCTTTAATGCAGGATTGATTCTTAGATACTGGTTTATACAGAGAAATGTATACAGGCATTTGATCGATGCAATACTCCGTGAAACCGTCGATACCGACTTCCCTGCAAGACGAAGATAGGAGATATAATCAAAGAGTTCCGTATATCCCGCTTCAAAAAGCGAGCATCCGGAATGCTCCTCCAAATATTCGCTCAGCTGACGGATATCCCGCATATAGGAATTGAACGTGTTTTCCGATGCTCCCTTGCTGTTCAACAGATAATCGGAAAACAAACGGATGCATTCTGCATTATCCATGATCTGCCCCTGCCCGTTAATCGTTACATAAAAAATTGCTTAACATAATTTCGTAGTAACAATATATTACATTTTGGTAAAAAAGGCAAGGGTTTTTCACTAAAAGTTTAAAAAAAGTTGGAATTTCAGAGTTTCCTAAAGATAAAACACCATATTTTGTGATGAAAACTATTCTTTTACAACATCTAGTATGAGAATACATAAAGCAGATGCAGCCATCAATGCATCTGCTTTATGTCAACACATTATTTCTTTCCGAACATCTTTGTGTTTTTGGCTTCCGCTTCTGCAGCCTCCATCTTTGCTGTTGTGGAAATAGCCCATTTCTTGACCTGGATACGGACTCTGTCTTCTCCGGTCTCAAAAGTGATCGTATCTTCCGTGATTTGCACGATCTTACCGGTCATACCGCCGATCGTGACGATCTCTTCACCCAGGGTGAGAGAATTGCGCATTTCTTCGGTCTTTTTCTTTTTCTTGTTTTCCGGACGGATAATAAGAAAATAAAAAATCGCGAACATAGCAACGAGCATAAGGATAGTGGACATACCCATTCCGCCGGCGGCACCGGTAGCTGTTAAAAACAAAGACATTCTATCTTACCTCCAATTTGATGTTGTCATTATACATAGCTTTATACTGTTTTTCAAGCGAAAGCGTCAAATTCTGGTGTCGAGCTGAGATGTGAAGCGTTTCCGGAAGCTTTCATAAGTCCCCTGCTCGAGATTCTGCCGAATATGAAGCATCAGGTCATTATAGAAATACAGATTGTGCATGACAGAGAACCTCATCGCCAGCATCTCTTCAGCCTTGAAAAGATGCCGCACATAAGAGCGGGAATAACGCCTGCAGACCGGACAGAAACAAAGCGGATCGATCGGGCCGGGATCGGAGGAGTACTTTTCATTCTTAATATTTATGATCCCGTTCCATGTGAAAAGATGACCGTGTCTTCCGTTCCGTGCCGGCATTACACAATCGAAGAAATCGACTCCCCTTGCCACACCTTCCAGAATATTTCCAGGAGTCCCCACTCCCATCAGATAACGTGGTTTATCATCCGGCATGTACTCTTCCACTGCTTCGATCGTGTCATACATTTCCTGATGAGTCTCTCCGACAGCCAGTCCGCCGATCGCATAACCGGGAAGTTCGAGATCCGCGATCTTCTTCATATGATCGATGCGGATATCCCTGAAAACAGCACCTTGATTGATTCCGAACAGAACCTGTCCCGGATTTGGCGCTTCATCGCGCGCATTATATTCCTTCAGTGAAGAGGCACAACGTTTGAGCCAGCGAAAAGTTCTTTCTGCTGATTTCTCCACATACTCTCTAGGAGACGGGATTTTCACACATTCATCGAAAGCCATGGCAATATCCGACCCCAGATTGGACTGGATCTGCATGCTCTCCTCCGGCCCCATGAAAATATGCCTTCCATCTATATGCGAGTTGAACGCAACTCCTTCTTCGGAGATTTTACGAAGGCCTGCCAGAGAGAATATCTGAAATCCTCCGCTGTCTGTAAGAATAGGGCGATTCCAGGTCATGAAGCGATGAAGACCGCCCATTTCACGGATAAGTCTGTCTCCAGGTCTGAGATGCAGATGATAGGTATTGGACAATTCCACCTGACATCCGATCGTTTCAAGATCGGATGCGGAAAGCGCGCCTTTGATAGCTCCCTGAGTACCGACATTCATAAAAACAGGAGTATGGATCGTCCCGTGAGGAGTAGTCATCTCCCCAAGGCGTGCTTTGTTCTCTTTTTTCAGTATTCTATACATAGATTTCTATATTATAAGCATCGCATCACCGAAAGAGAAGAAGCGGTAGCGCAGATCTATGGCTCTCTGATAAGCCTGGAGAACATTTTCCCTGCCCGCCATGGCGGAAACAAGCATGATCAGAGTACTTTCGGGAAGGTGAAAGTTGGTGACGAGTGCGTCGACGCAACGGAACGTATACCCTGGATAGATAAAAATATCTGTCCATCTGCTTCCGGCCATCAGCGTCCCGTCTTCCGCCGCAAAGCTTTCAAGTGTTCGGCAGGAGGTCGTTCCTACAGCAATAATACGATTCCCCCGTAGTTTTGCAGCGTTGACAGCCCGCGCTGTATCATCCATGACTGTGCAGAATTCAGAATGCATGAGATGGTCCTCGATGTCCTCTTCCTTAACCGGTCGAAAAGTACCGAGACCGACATGGAGCGTCAGGTATGAAACGTTCACTCCCTTAGCGGCGATTCTCTCCAGAAGTTCCTTTGTAAAGTGCAGACCGGCAGTCGGAGCCGCCGCGCTTCCCGGTATTTTGCTGTATACAGTCTGGTAGCGCTCGGGTTCATTCAGTTCTGCAGTTATATACGGCGGAAGCGGCATGCGTCCGAGTTCTTCCAGAATTTCCATAAATATTCCCTCATAGAAGAAGTGAACGATGCGGTTCCCTCCTTCTGAGATTTCAAGGACATGCGCGGTAAGCTTACCGTCACCGAAGAAGAGTTCCGTCCCTTCCCGGATCTTTTTACCTGGTCTGCACAAGCACTCCCACTTATTATCGCCAAGGTCTTTCAGCAACAGGAGCTCAACAGCCCCCCCGCTGCTGCGGCTCCCGAGAAGTCTTGCAGGCAGGACACGGGAATCGTTCAGAACAAGGCAGTCTCCCGGATCAAGATACTCCGGTAAATCATAAAAGTGTCTGTGTTCTGTTTTTCCGGTCTGTTTATCGAGGATCATGAGCCGGGAATGATCGCGCAGCGGGATCGGCGTCTGAGCAATCAGCTCCTGCGGAAGGTCAAAACTGAAGTCTGTTTTTTTCATACGACAGGATTCTCTCTCATCGCAACGATCGTTTTTTCCATCAGCTCCTTCAGGTCCATCTCCATCATTTCGGCTCCTCTGCTGATCACTTCTCTGGAGCAGCCCGCAGCAAACTTTCTGTCCTTGAATTTTTTCATGACCGATTTCGCTTCCATATCGGATATTCCGGTCGGACGCATCAGGGCGGCAGCCCCGATCAGCCCGGTAAGCTCATCCGTTGCGAAGAGCACCTTTTCCATATATTTTTCCGGTTCCACATCTGCACAGATACCATAACCATGGCTGACTACTGCATGGATAACTGATTCATCGATATCTTCAGCCTCCAGTATCTCTACCGCCTTTACGCAATGTTCTTCCGGATACAGTTCAAAATCGAGATCGTGCAGCATGCCCACGGTTTCCCAGAAAGATATGTTCTCAGGATCATACTCCTTCGCAAAATAACCCATTACAGCGGAAACGGTCCTTGCGTGATGAAGGTGAAACTCATCTTTATTGTATTTCTGCAGGATTGTGTAAGCTTCCTCGGGATTCGGAATCTTGCTCATTCGGCTCACTCCTCTGTTTTTAATAACTTGATTATCATAACTCGAACGTTGCGAGATTTCAAATAAAATGTTATTCTCTCTTCATGAAAAACATGATAAGCAAAAACGAAATATATGATGTTGAAATTGAAAGCTGTACATCAGATACTTCCGGTGTATGCCGTGTTCATGGGATGACGGTTTTTGTTCCGAATGCCCTTCCCGGGGAGCGCATCCGGATTAAAATCGTGAAAGTGCTCTCTTCCTATGCCTATGGCAGAATTGAAGAGATCCTGCTATCTTCTGAAAACCGGGCAGATCCGGAATGCCCCTGTTACAGCCGGTGCGGCGGGTGCAACAGCCGCCATATGAATTATGCTGCAGAGCTGCAGATGAAGAAGAACTTCGTAAATGATGCCTTTCTTCATATCGGTCACCTGAATCAGGGAATACAGAAGATCGCTGCAAGTCCCACTGCAGGCCGCTACAGAAATAAGGTCAGCTATTCCTTTGCCAATCGGGACGGAAAGATGATCTGCGGGTTTTACCGTGAGAGGACCCATGATGTCATTCCTGTAAACGATTGTCTCCTTCAGCCGGAACTCTTTTCCCGTATCACAGGGACTTTTACGGACCTTCTCAACCGATTCGGCTTCAAGGCATATGAAGAAAAAGACGGCAGCGGTTCTGTACGCCATCTGTTTATCCGTCGTGCTCATAAAACCGGAGAAACCGTTCTTGTGATCTCTTCAGCCCGGGGATTCGGAAGCTATACGAACAAGATCACCGGGGAACTGACCGCTCTATTTCCGGAGATCACCGGGATCATTCTGAATATCGACAAAGAGCCGGGAAACAAGCTTCTGAAAGGTGACTTCCACACACTGTGGGGAAAAAACACCATCACTGATATTCTTTGCGGCCTCTCCTTTGAGCTTTCCCCTCTTTCCTTTTATCAGGTCAATTCTCCGCAGGCAGAACATCTGTATGAAAAAGTTAAGGAATTCGCGCTCGTCTCCAGAGAAGATTCAGTCCTGGATCTTTACTGCGGGATCGGTACAATCTCGCTTTTTCTGGCAAAAGAAGCAAAACGTGTCGTTGGAGTGGAAATCGTTGAAGCAGCAGTTGAGAACGCGAAGAGAAACGCAGAGCTGAACCATCTGGATAATGCGGAGTTTTACTGCTCTGATGCTTCGTCCTTCAAAAAGTATACAGAACAGATCGGATTCATTCCTGACAGTATCGTTGTCGATCCACCCAGGAAAGGTCTTGATCGGGAAACGATAGAATGCATCTGTGACTACTCTCCAGAACGAATCGTCTATGTATCCTGCAATCCCGCCACACTTGCAAGAGATCTCTGTTTTTTCCGGGATCACGGCTATCTTGTAACTGACGCTGAGGCCTATGATATGTTTCCAAAAACAAGTCATGTGGAAACGGTATGCTGCTTGTACCACCAAAAGAAGGATTTCATTTCAGTACCGTATGAGCCGAAAGATGCGAGTTATATGAAAACAATGCAGTGAATCGAATCTCGTATTATATGAGAGGAGCAAGTTGAATGGGAATCTTGATTTGTGGTCTTAACGGAGCAGGAAAAAGCACATTGGGAAAAGCTCTTGCATCTCGCATGGGATATGAGTTCATCGATAACGAAGATCTGTTCTTTCC
>JAEEGL013340092.1_pt1 | contig 41319 bp, 34 predicted proteins | sample 9134231 | NCBI WGS metagenome assembly JAEEGL01 (sample SAMN16246548, study PRJNA631951) | gut metagenome | biome: gut microbiome; feature: rumen; material: fiber-attached | host: Bos | place: Iran: Karaj | collected 2018-10
AGACCATCGACAACGACCTTCCGCTGCCGCAGAACACCCCCACCTTCGGCTTCAACAGCGCCAAGGACGAGGGCGCACACCTGGCCCGCACCGTGTATGAAGATGCCCGCACCAGCGGCAACTGGCTCATCATCAGCGCCATGGGCCGCAGCGCCGGTCACCTGGCCCTGGGTATCGGCGAAGCCACCCATTGCCCCATGACCATCATCCCGGAGATGTTCAACAAGACCACCATCTCCCTGGACAAGATTGTGAACCTGGCCCTTTCCTGCATCGTCAAGCGCAAACTCCTCGGCATCGGCTACGGCACCGTGGTGGTGGCGGAAGGCGTGTTCCACGACCTGGACCCTCAGGAAATCAAGGATGCCGGCGTTTCCATGACCTATGACGAACACGGCCATCCGGAACTCGGAAAAATCTCCAAGGCCGTCCTGTTCAACGACATCCTGGAGAAGAAGTTCAAGGCCCTCGGCCTCAAGGTGAAGACCCGTCCCGTGGAAATCGGCTACGATGTCCGCTGCCAGGACCCTATTGCCTACGACCTTACCTACTGCACGGAACTGGCCATGGGTGCCTACGAACTCTTCGCAAAAGGCGAAACCGGCTGCATGGTGTACGTAGATGCTTTCGGCACCGCCCATCCGCTGTACCTGAAAGACCTCCAGCAGGCGGACGGCAAGATTCCTCCGCGCCGCGTAGCCATCGACGGCGGCACCGCCCAGAACTACTACAGCCATATCTGCCATTACATCACGCCGGAAGACTATGAGGCGGCCAGGAAGATCGTTCCCAATCCCGAGGCCCTCGACTTCAGGAAGATCTTGAACTGGTAGTATGAAATCCATCATTTACCAGCTGCTCCCAAGGCTTTGGGGGAATGGTAAATTCTCATCCATCGACGCCGGGTCCCTTGAATACATCAAGGGGCTCGGTGTCCGTTATGTCTGGTACACCGGTGTCATCCGCCATGCCACATCGGCAACGGAAAAGGTGGTGAAAGGAGATGCCGGAAGTCCCTATGCCATAACGGATTACTTTGACGTAAACCCTTATCTGGCCAATGACCCGGAGCGCCGGATGGCCGATTTCGAAGACCTGGTGAGGCGCACGCACGGGGCCGGGCTCAAAGCCATCATCGACTTTGTCCCCAACCACGTCGCCCGGGAGTACAAGGGTATCCTGGGAAAGGACGACGACGTTTCTGTCCACTGGAAAGCGGAGAACGATTTCTTCTATTATCCGGGAGAGCAGCTGCAACTTCCCGTAAAATCCGACTATAAGGAATTCCCGGCCAAGGCATCCGGCAACGCTTTCACCAGCAGCCCGGACATCAATGACTGGTGGGAGACCGTCAAGCTCAACTACTGTCCATGGCACACCGCCACCTGGGATAAGATGTACGATGCGGTGCGTTTCTGGGCCGGCAAGGGCGTGGACGGTTTCCGCTGCGACATGGTGGAGCTGGTTCCCCCGGAATTCATGCAGTGGCTCATCGCAAAAATCAAGGCGGAATTCCCGGAAACGGTCTTCATTGCCGAAGTCTACCAGAAGGAGAAATACCGGATGTACATAGAGGAAATTGGTTTTGATCTACTGTACGATAAATCCGGATTATACGATACGTTAAGGGCTGTTACCTGCAGCGATGCTTCAGCAAAGGGAATCACCGGGAACTGGCAGTTCCTGGGAGAGCTCCAGCCTCGCATGCTCAACTTCCTGGAGAACCATGACGAGCAGCGCCTTGCTTCAGATTTCTTCTGCGGCAGCGCGGAAGGAGGCTATGCTGCCCTGGCGGTTTCGCTGCTGCTGAATACCGCACCTTTCATGCTGTACTTCGGCCAGGAGATTGGCGAGCGGGGCATGGATGAAGAGGGCTTCAGCGGCAGGGACGGACGCACCAGCATCTTTGACTGGTGGACGGTGGAGAGCCTGCAGCGCCTGCATGCCTGGACGGCCGACCACCGCAAGGGGCTTAAGGCTTCCGAGCGGGCAATCCTGAAGCGCTACCGCGAGGTGCTCGCCCTGGCCGGCACCCCGGCCTTTGCCGAAGGGGCGACCTTCGACCTCTGCTACTGCCAGGACGGGAACTTCAACCCGGACCGGCACTTCGCCTGGCTCCGGAGCGACGGCGCCCGGACCTACCTGCTGGCCGCCAACTTCGGCCCGGCGGAAACGCTCACGCTCCGCATCCCGCCCGAAGCCCTGAACTATCTGGGTATCAAGGCCGTACGGACGGTATATACCGTTACCGTAGCGGAACGGGACTTTGTCGCCGTTCTTGTCGAATAGCTTCGACGTCTGGACGTCTGGTCCGTTGCCGTTGCCGCGTTCCCGGGAAATCGACCTTCTGCGCCCTGTAGGCAGAAACGCGGCTGGCATTTCCGCCAAAACGTCCGATTCAGTTGCCGCGTTTCCGGGAAATCGCCCTTCTGTGCGCTCTACATCGAAACGCGGTCATATCGTGGCCTTGGGATCACCGCCGCCGGAATTCCGCCACAGTAATGGCGGTGGCGATGGCGGCGTTGAGGGATTCGGAGCCCGGATCGTCGGCCGGATAGGGAGGGATGAAGAGACGGTCGCTCACACAGGCGGCCGTCTCCGCCGAAATGCCGTTGGCTTCGTTGCCGATGACAATCACGGAAGGCGCTGCAGAACCGTTGTCCAGGGCCTTCCGGTACAGGTTCTCGCCATCCAGGAAGGTGCCGTACACCTTGCCGCCGGCCTTCAGGACACCCTGGCAGAGCAGGGGAATGTCCGTGTAATGGAAACGCACCCGGAAAATGGCGCCCATGGTGGCCTGGACCACTTTGGGATTGAAGACATCGACCGTATCCGGCGATGCAAAGATGCCGTCCAGGCCGAACCAGTCTGCAATGCGTAGGATGGTGCCCAGGTTCCCGGGGTCCCGGATACCGTCCAGGGCCAGGAAAAGGCCTTTTCCTGGCATCTCCGCACCAGGCGCAGGCTTCCTCACCAGCGCCAGCACCGGAGACGGGGAGGAGAGGCCGCTGATACGCTCCATCGTCTTCTCTCCAATCTCAGAACTACGATACACCTGCTCCACCTCAAAAGGCGAAGCGAGCGCCTCTGCCACCAGCTTCTCGCCCTCAACCACAAACAGCCCGCTGGAATCGCGGAACTTCTTCTGCTGCAGAGCCTTAACAAACTTTATCTCGTTACTTGTCATATGCTTCGTTTCATCTGTGCTTCAGCCGAGGGCGCCGGGGCAAACCTATTCACCAACCGTCAATCTGTGCTTCAGCGCCCGGAGGGCGCCGGGGGTGTATATAAAGGGGGCAGAGCCCCCTTACAAAAGTTCTGGTTATCCGTTCTAGCGACGCTAGAACGGATAACCCACACCGAAGTGTATCGCCGTATTGCCATTCCTGAACCATTCCCGGGGCGCGACCCAGCGGTCTCCCTGGTCCCGGGCAGGGTCGTGCAGCCGGATGCCGGCATCCAGGCGGAGCAGGATGAAATTCAGGTTCACCCTCAGGCCCAGGCCCCAGTCCAGGCCCACGGAGTCCGGCAAAGTGGACCAGCGGAAGAGCCCGGCATACTCCTCATCCGATGAATTCAGGTCCCAGATGTTGCCCGCGTCCACAAAGAGGGCGCCTTCCAGTTTCCACACCAGCGGGAAACGGTATTCCACGTTGGCCTCCAGTTTCATGTCGCCAATCTGGGAGGGGATGGTGAAGATTTGGTAAGGCTGCAAGTTGCCCGGACCCAGGGTTCTGGCCTGCCAGCCGCGCATGGACATGGAGCCGCCGCAGTAGAAATACTTTTCGATGGGAAGGCTGGAGGAATTTCCATAGGCAAGCCCCGCGCCCGCCGCCAGGTGAAGGGCCACGGCATGCCGGTCTTCCCGCCCGAAGCGGAAAACCTTTCCCAGGTTCAGCTCCCCGCGGACATACTGCGAATAGGGTGTTTCCCAGATGGTATGCACCTTGGCTTCATTGATGGGCAAGAGGGGATTGAACAGGCTGACCACATTCCCGGAAAGGTCCAGGGAAAAGCGCACGTAATGGTAGGACGACTGCGGTACGGTGGCCGTATCCGTGGTATAATAGAGGGAGCCGCTGGTCCCCAGGTCGAAATGGTCCATATAGGCCATGAGGAGGAAGGGATTGGTGGCGAACAGAAGGACCAGGAAATCATCGTCCACCGCGAACAGGCGGGCGATGTTGGCCCTCACGGGCGTAAACTGGTAGAAAAAGCCCTTTCCCCAGCGGCCGGTGTAGGCGAAGGCGGAGGAAATGAGGGTGCGGCGGTACTCCGGACGGTCCTGGTAGGTAAAGGCCGCCGAAATTTCCGTACTGGGGATGTTGGGCCCTTTGAACAGGCTGTTCCGAAGGCCGATGAACTGCGGGAATCGGATGCTCGCCGACACGCTCACCTCGTTGGAATAGGCCGGATCGCGCGGTTTGAACTGGAAGTTGCCCTTGAAGCCCAGGTTGAGCAGCTCTCCGCCGTGGAAAAGGTTCTTATGGTAATAACTCAGCTGCGGCGAAATGCCGAAGAGGCCGGTGGAGTTTACCGATGCCTCCAGATTGGTCTTGAACCCCTGTCGGCCCGAACTCCGGAGGGTGATGTCGCAGTCCACCCGGTCTTCCGACACCGGAGTCATGTTCACGTTCACCCCGCTCAGGATGCCCACGCTGGAAAGGCGGCTGTAGGTGGTGTTCACCTCCCGTTCGTCATAAAGGGCGCCGGGATGCAGCGTATTGAGGTTTTCCAGCACCGATGGCCGTATCTTGAGGTTCTGGGGATGCGAGATGGTGACATTCCCGAGGTGGAATTTCCGGTGCTCCCGGGCGGCGGAAGGGGTGTCTCCGAGGCCATAGTCCCGGATGGACATGGTCAGGCGGGCGGTACCGTCCGACGCCAGGGTATCCGCCTCGAAGGCGTAATAGCTTTTGGTGAAGCCATAATAGCCGCTGTTCCGGAAATACTGCGCCTGGCGCTGCGCCTCCTGCTCCAGCGCCTCTTCCGACAAATACTGTCCGACGGCGAGGATGCTGCTGGGAAGGTCTTCCAGGAAATCTTCCCGGAAAGTGCCGTATTCCGGAATGTCATAGTCTATGGCGCTGATCTTATAACGCTTTCCAAGTGCCACATAATAAGTCACATAGACCTTTCTGCCCTTTACCTTGACCCGGCTTTCCACCTGCGAGCCGTAATAGCCCGTGTAGCGGAGATGGTTCTCGATGTTCCCGATGCTGTGGTCCACCCGGGAAGGGTCGTACACCACCGGAGGGGTCCCCAGCTTGCGGAAAAAACGCCCCAGGCCGGTTTCTCCCTTTCCGCCCCAGTTGTACACCGACAATAGGGGACTGACACCCAGAAGGTACGTATTGGGCTTCTGACTGATATAGGAAGTAAGGGCCGATGCATTGAACGACGGGTCATCCACCTCCACGCGGTTTTTCCGGAGCAGATACTCTCCGTCCTGCAGCGAACGCGTGGTGCTGCAGGCGGACGCCAGCACGCAGAGGCAAAGAAATATGACTTTCCGTGGATTCATCCTTACAAATGTAACACTTTTTTGGTTATATTTGCACCACTAATCCCAAACACTGGAATGAAAAACAAATACATCGACCTCATTGAACAGACCTTCGATTTTCCCCAGGATGAATTCATGGTGGTGGACGGAAACCTCATGTTCAACGACATAGACCTGATGGAGATCATCGAAAAGTACGGGACGCCGCTCAAGATTACGTATCTGCCCAAGATTTCCTCGCAAATCCAGCGGGCCAAGCGCCTCTTCAAGGTGGCCATGGCCAAGGCGGATTACCAGGGGGACTACCACTACAGCTACTGCACCAAGAGTTCGCAGTTCGCCTTCGTGGTGCATGAGGCCCTCAAGAACGACATCCATCTGGAAACCTCTTCGGCCTACGACCTGGACCTGGTGCAGGCCCTGGAGCGGGACGGTTCGGTGAGCAAGGACAAACTCTATATCATCTGCAACGGCTTCAAGCGCCCGCAGTATATCCAGAATATCGCCAAGCTCCGCAAGGAAGGCTGGCGGAACATCATTCCCGTACTGGACAACAAGAACGAGTTCGAAGACCTGGCGGACCTCATCGAGGAAGACACCATGATGGGCATCCGCATCGCCTCGGAAGAAGAGCCCAACTTCGACTTCTATACCTCCCGCCTGGGCATCCGCTATTCAGACATTCTCAAGTTCTACCGGGACACGGTGGCCAAGTATCCCAACTTCCACCTCAAGATGCTCCACTTCTTCATCAATACGGGCATCCGGGATACGGCCTACTACTGGAACGAACTCTCCAAGTGCGTCAAGGTGTACTGCGAGCTCAAGGCCATCTGCCCGGAGCTGGACAGCCTCAACATTGGCGGCGGCCTTCCCAACAAGACCTCCCTGGCCCAGGATTTCGACTACGAATACATGGTGGAGGAAATCATCAACCAGATCAAGGTCACCTGCAACTCGTACGGGGTCAAGGAACCGGACATCTTCACCGAATTCGGCAGCTTCACCGTCGGGGAGAGCGGCGCCACCATCTTCAAGATCCTGGACATCAAGCAGCAGAACGACAGGGAGAAGTGGTACATGATAGACAACAGCTTCATGACCTGCCTGCCGGACACCTGGGGCCTCAACCAGCGCTTCATCCTGCTGCCCATCAACAAGTGGAACGACGAATACCAGCGCGTATTCCTCGGGGGTCTCACCTGCGACAGCCAGGACTTCTACAACGCAGACTACCACGCCAACGCCATCTTCCTTCCCACCATCCGCAGCCGCCGGGAAAACCTCTATATCGGCTTTTTCCATACGGGAGCGTATCAAGAGGCCATTTCCGGCTACGGCGGCATCAAGCACTGCCTCATGCCTTCGCCCCAGCACATCCTCCTGGACCGGGACAAGGACGGAAACCTCATTTCCAGCGTCTTCGCAGAGGAGCAGAGCGCCGAGTCCATGCTCGCCATGCTGGGCTACGGGAAAGAAAAGAAGAAGTAGCAGCTAGTCCTTCTTGGGATAATACTTGGGCCAGCAGGCCTCCAGATAGGCACGGAGCGCAGCTTCGTGCCTGTTTTGCGCCGGCTCGTAGAAGACGGTGCCCTTCAGTGCATCCGGCAGGAACTCCATGTCCACGAAGTGCCCCGGATAGTCGTGGGCATACTTGTAGCCGTCGCTGTAGTGGAGGTCTTTCATGAGGGAGGTAGGGGCGTTCCGGAGGGGGAGGGGGACCGGAAGGTTACCGGATTTCCGCACCTCTTCCAGGGCCTTTTCCAGCGCCATATAAGAGGCGTTGCTCTTGGGCGACGAGGCCAGATACACCGTGGTCTCCGCCAGCGGGATGCGGCCTTCGGGCATGCCGATCTTGGACACCACCTCAAAACAGGCATTGGCCAGCAGGAGAGCGTTCGGATTGGCCAGCCCCACGTCTTCCGAAGCGCTGAGGCAGAGCCGCCGGGCAATGAAGAGCGGGTCTTCCCCGCCGTCGATCATCCGGGCCAGCCAGTAGAGCGCCGCATTGGGATCCGAACCGCGGATGCTCTTGATGAAGGCGGAAATGATGTCGTAATGCATCTCTCCGTCTTTGTCGTAGATGGCCATGTTTTCCTGGATAGAAGCCGTCACCCGGGCATTGTCGATAATGACGGGAGACTGCCCCGCCTGCGCGTCCACCACCAGTTCCAGGACATTGAGGAGTTTCCGGGCATCTCCGCCGCTGTAGCGCATGAGGGCGTCGCTTTCCTCCACACGGATGTCTTTTTCTTTCAGCAGGACATCTTCCTTGAGGGCCCGGTCCAGGAGGATCTGCAGGTCTTCCTTTTCCAGCGACTTGAGCACGAACACCTGACAGCGGGACAGCAGGGGCGTAATGACCTCGAAAGAGGGGTTTTCCGTGGTGGCGCCAATGAGCACGATGGTACCGTTCTCCACCGCCCCGAGCAAGGCGTCCTGCTGGGCTTTGTTGAAACGGTGGATTTCGTCGATAAAAAGGATGGGTGCCCCGCGCTGGTGGAAAAGGGAACTTCCGCGCGCCTTTTCAAAAACCTCCCGGACATCCTTCACGCCGGCCGTGACGGCTGAGAGCGTAAAGAATTCACGGTCCAGCGTTTGGGCGATGATATGCGCCAGGGTGGTCTTTCCCACGCCCGGAGGCCCCCACAGGATGAAGGAGGAGAGGCTGCCGCGTTCGATCATGCTGCGAAGGATACAGCCTTCGCCCACCAGATGCCGCTGCCCTACATATTGGGCCAGCGTCTGGGGCCGCATGCGTTCCGGCAGCGGCGGAAGAAGGGTGGAAGAGGCGCTCATGGCTTCGCAAATTTATAAAAGATATTTGAAACAAAAAAGGCAGCCGCCCCCCAAAGGGGCCGGCTGCCTGAAGAAAAGCTTTGAAGAATTATTTCGCAACATTAAGGGTGAATTCAATGGTGCCGATGTATTTATCATTTCCGGCATTTACCACCGCATTGGCAACCAGGAGAGCCTGTCCGCTGCTGGGGAATGAAATATTACCCGAAGCCTTGGCGTCAATGAGCTTGTTACTGTTGTTCAGGGACCAGCTAAAGTTGGTACCATTGATCTCCCAATTGCCATAGTACGGGCTCTCGGTGTCAAAGTTCATGAGCATTTTGCCGTTACCGACAAAAATAAACTCGCTGATAACGTAGCCCACCAGCGCATCAACATCCTTACCGGCCAGCGCAAAGCCCTTGTCCTTGAGGTCTGTGGCAATCTCATGCAGGTCGCAGCCTTTGTAACTCTTGGAAAGGGAAACGTTGTTCTGACCGCCGGAAATCTTTACATAAGTGCTGCCAACGGTCCAGCTGCGGGCTAGGTTGGCAACTATGATAGAGGCAGCATTGATGCGGCTGATGGTAGCGGCCAGCGATACCTCCGCACCCTCGGCCTTGACTTGCAGGCCGTCGTTGGGACGGATGGTGACCTTTGCATTGACGTGGTCTACCTTGATTTCGCCGAAACGGTCCAGCTTGTAGATTTCACTGGCCTTGTCGAAGGTGTAACGGCCCGACCACACCGTAACGAACTTCTGGTCTGCCAGCGCCTTGGTAGCCTTGTCTTCAATGAAGAGGATATAACGGCCGTCTTCCGTGAGTTCAATCTCGGGAATCTTAACCTTGACGGGATCCGAGGGCTTGGCGGAAGCGGGCTCCGAGGGCTTGGCACGGTCCGGAAGTTCCAGATTCAGTTCCACGCCTTTATTGAACTCGATGCTGACAGCCTCTGCCTTGGTGGCGGGCTCCGGGAACACCACCTCTACATTGTCGTTGTTCTTGCCGCAGGCTGCCAGGAGGGAAGCCGCGAGGAGGGTAAATAAAGCTTTTTTCATTGTATTAGTTGTTAATTGATTAATTACACATTAGAAAAGACGGACATAGACACCCAGTTTCATCATGGGCAGCACTGGAATACCGGACACTTTGTCAATGATGCCATTGTCCAGCTGCTTGCCATTGTCGTCAACCAGGGTCTGGCTGGTGATTTGGCTCGTCTGGATTTTGTTGGGATTGGAATAATCGTAAGTCATGAATTTGATGCCCCCGGTATAGACGACACCCAGTTCAAAGCTGAAGGCAACCCGCTTCTTGGGATCCAGCGGGCGGCCGAAACCAAGACCCAGGTACGGAAGCACTTTGAGAACAGTGGCATCTAAATAAATCATGCCTTTTTCGTCAGTGGAAACGCTGACGCCGTTCATGCCGAAGCCGGCCTCGTAATCTTCCGGCTGAATCGCCTTGGATACATCCAGGCTGCCGCCCACCATCTTGCCGTTCCCGATGAAAGCACCGGCCACGAAGCGGAACGGAATGCCCTTGGCGGGATAGATGTCCAGCAGGACTTTTCCCAGACCGCCTTTCCAGAGCGTAAAGGCCGAGGGGATGCTGGAGAAGTCCAGCGTACCTATTTGCTCGGTCTCGAACTTGCCGAAATCCAAGTTTTTCTTATACGAGAAGGGCAGGAAGGAATATCCGCCGCGGATTTGCAGATAGGGAGTGGCCGGAAGAACGACCTCTGCGCCGATACCGTCGATCCCGGCCGAAACGCCCAGGGCGACATGGTTGAAAATCTGTTTGTCCTGTGCTTGCGCCGTAAGGCTCAGGAACGAAACCGCCAGGGCGGCAAGGAGGGCTACTGTCTTTTTCATAGGCTCAATAAGTTTTATCGCACAAATATAAGGCTTTTTTCCATAATTACCACAAAAATCGCGTGCGCGCGATTAATCCTTGATGTGAACGTCCATCTGCGGGAACGGGAAACTGATGCCGGCCTTGGGCAGCTGGGCATAAATATTTTCCGTGAGCCAGAAACGGGCCGTCCAGTAATTGGCGGTCTTGACCCAGGCGCGCACCACAAAATTGACGCTGCTGTCCCCGAGGTCCGTAAGGGCCACCAGCGGGTCTGCACACCCTTCTACGCTGGCATCCAGGAACATGGGATTGGCATTGACGAGGCCCAGGATGACTTCCTTCACCTTGCCGGCATCCGACCCGTAGGATACCGCCACGGGGATGTCTATCCGCCGGACCGGCTTGCGGGTGACGTTGTTGATGTTTCCGTTGGAAAGGGCCCCGTTGGGGAGGATGATTTCCCGGTTGTCGGTGGTAATGAGCTTGGTGCTCACGATGGAAAGCTCCTGCACCGTGCCGGCAAAACCCTGCGCCTCAATGAAGTCTCCCACCTTGAAGGGCTTGAATACCAGGAGCATGACGCCGCCGGCAAAGTTCTGCACCGTCCCGCTCAGCGCCATGCCGATGGCCATGCCGCCGGCCGCCAGCAGCGCGGCGATGGAAGTAGTGTTGACTCCCAGCGTGCTGATGGTGATGACAATCAGGATGATCCAGAGGACCACGGAGACGAGGCTGTCCGTGAAGCTGGCCACGGTAGCTTCCGCTTCCCGCCGGCGAAGGGAACGGCGGACCACCTTGCGGATGAGGCTGATGAGCCAGGCGCCGAGGCCCCAGATAACGAGGGCCGCCAGCACCTTCAGGCCCAGCTGGATGGCCTGCTGGCCCAGGATGGTCACCAGTTCGCTGGGCGGCGTATTGAGGATGACGTCCGTAATCTGCGCCTTCTTGGCGGCCAGGGAGTCGGGGTTGATTTCCAAAGTTTGCAGGATGAACATAGCACTACAGGTTTAGGATAAGCCAGGCCATATAACCGGCCCAGATGAGGAAGAAAAGGGCGCCGTCCAGGCGATCCACCTTATTGCGCTTCCCGATAAAACAGCTGGTCAGAAGCGCCAGTGCACTGACGAGGAGCACCCCGGCGTCCACCCAGGTGATGTCCGAGAACGACAGGGGATGGATGAGCGCCGACCCTCCCAGGATGAGGAGGATGTTGAACAGGTTGGAACCGATGATGTTGCCGAGTGCCAGCTGCCCTTTCTTCTTGGCGGCGGCGGCCACGCAGGTAGCCAGCTCCGGCAGGGAAGTGCCGCCGGCCATGAGGGTGATGGCGATGAATTTGTCGCTCACGTTGAGGGCCTTGGCAATGTCCGTGGCCGAATTCACGAAGAGATTGCCGCCGAACACCAGACCGGCCAGGCCGCCAAGGATCATGACGATGGCCCAGCCCAGCGCAAGGTTCCGCGAACCCTCTTGAGGCGCCTGCTCCTCCTTGGGCTGTCGGAAACTCATGACCAGGTAGCCGATGAAAAGGAGCAGCAGCAAGGCTCCGTCCCAGCGTCCGAGACCGTCTGCGCCCACTCCGAAAAGGGTCTGCTTGAGCCCGAGGAGAATGAGCAGCAGCGTGACGACGATATTCACGGGAATGTCCCTCTTGCGGTTGGAGGGCGTAATGGCGATGGGGAGGATGAGCGCCGTGACGCCCAGGATGAGCAGCGTATTGAAGATATTGCTGCCCACGACGTTACCCAGTGCAATGTCTGCATTGCCCTGCGCAGCGCCAATGAAACTGACAACCATTTCCGGCGCCGAGGTGCCCATGCCCACGATGGTGAGGCCGATGACGAATTCGCTGAGCCCGAAGCGACGGGCCACGGCGGAGGCTCCTTCCACCAGATAATCTGCGCCGAAAACCACGAGGGCGAGGCCTACGACCAGTAAAATACACGATACCAACATAAGAACTCTCAGTTTGCGCCTGCAAAATTAGCAAATCTTACGAAAAATGCCTACATTTGTTTGTGCTATAACCTGAATTTAAGATGCCGCAACGCATCCTCTCCGCGCTGGGGGCCCTGTCCCTTGCCTTTCTCTTCCTGATTTCCTGCAGAAGGCCGGAATCGGAAGCCTCTGTCCTTACCCTCAATGGTGAGGACAGGGACATTATGGTAGGGCTGGGGCCAGATGCAGACACGCTCCGTTTCACCCTGCAAAGCAACAAGGGCTGGGAGATCACCCCGCTGGGAAAGGATGACAGCTGGGTCACTCTGGAGCACGAGCGGACCGGCACCACCAGTTGGTCGTTCAGCCTGGCCGTCTCCGAACTTACGGGCATCCTTCCGCGGTCGGTCAGCCTTCTTTTCCACAGCGAGGGGAAAACCCGGAAGTTCACCGTCCAGCAGGAGCCGCCCGCCTCCTTCTTCTGGCGGCGCCAGATAGGCGCGTATGGGGTCAAAGGGGGAGACTTCCTCTATTATCCTCCCGGGCAGCAGGTCTCGCAGCTGCGCTATCCCGGCGGCACCGTCCTCCGCATCCTGGAACCTGCATCGGCCAAAGTCTGCACCCTCTCCGGCCTGCCGGAAACCCTGGTGGCCGGACAGGAATGCACGCTCCATTACCGGGTGTGCGAAAAGGGGCTCGTCACCATCTCGGAAACCTATGAAGGCGTCCGGGTGCTCCGCGTCACGCCCTCGCTGGCCTGGCTGCGCCAGAGCGACAATGTCTATTTCATTGTAATACCGTGAGGACCAGGCGTTTGATCATATGGCTGCTCCTTATTCTCGCGTGCGTGCGCGGGGAAGCCAAGCCGGCCCGGCCCGGCCTGCTGCGCCATGTCCAGCCCGACGGTTCCACGCTGCTTCTGCGCCTTGAGGGAGACGAGCGGGGGCATTATGCCCTGGACCAGGAGGGGAGAGTCCTGGAAATGGATGCACAGGGCTTCTACCGCCTTTCTCCCACGCCGGAGCTGGCCCTCCGCCGGCGGATGGTCCGCCAGCCCCGGTACCGGTCCCCGTTCAAACCTGTTCCCTCCCATCTTCGCACGGCCGTCATCCTGGTGGAGTTCCAGGATGTCCATTTCGGCCTTTCCCAGCCGCTGCGCCACTTCGAGCGCCTCCTCAGCCAGCCGGGCTATGGGGAAGACGGTGCCACGGGGAGCGTCCGCGACTTCTACCGGGACAACTCCCACGGGCAGTTCGACCCCGAGTTCGAGGTCTTCGGCCCGGTCCGGCTGTCGCGCAAGCGCATTTTTTACGGGGCCGACGACTCCTTCGGGGAAGACCAGGCGGCGGAATCCGCTTTCCTCGAGGCCTGCCGCCTCCTGGAAGGGGAAATCGACTTTTCCCGTTTCGATGAAGACGGAGACGGGGTCATCGACCATCTGGCTTTCTTCTATGCCGGCCACGACGAGTCGGAAGGCGCCCCTTCCGAAGCCATCTGGTCGCACCACGGAAACTTTGCGGAAAGCGCGGAAAGCAGCATCCGGGACGCCCGCCTGGACGGTCTGGCTCCCGGCGAGTATATCTGCATGGCGGAGCTCCAGGGCGCGGACGGCAGCCGTCCCATGGGTATCGGCAGCACCTGCCATGAACTGGCGCATACCCTGGGCCTGCCGGATTTCTATGACGTAGACGGCGGCCGCGACGGCATGGCCGGCGGCCTGTACCAGTTCTCCACCATGAGCCTCGGCCTGTACAACAATGACGGCCGCACCCCGCCTTATTTCAATGCGCTGGAGCGCCTCCTGCTGGGATGGATGCCGCCGGAAAACATCCTCCCGCTGCCCTGGGACGATGCCATCAGCGTCTCTCCCGTGCAGGAAGACCAGGCCTACCGGAGCGGAACGGACACGGAAGGAGAGTTCTTCCTCTACGAATGCCGCAGTGCGGAAGGCTGGGACGCCCCGCTGCCCCCGGGCATGGTCGTCTACCACATTGACCAGTCGCAGCGCATCGTGGGGAACCTTCCGGCGGCCGTCCTGTGGGAAGACTGGCGCGTCTACAACAACCTGAACAACCGGGGGAAGCATCCTTGCTTCTATCTGGTCCCGGCCGTGGAAAACACAGCCCTGAACTATCCGGGAGCGCTCTCCACGCCCGGCAACCTGGTCTTTCCGGGGAACGGCCGGGTGTTCACCTTCGAGCCCATGGACTGGAACGACGCCCCCTGCGGCGTCCAGCTGGTCTGCATCTTCTTCGAGAACGGCAAGGCCCGTGCCCGGGTCGTCCGCCGGGAAGGCCGCTACCTCTGCGGGGAATTCCGGGACACCGAAGGAAAGCCGGTGAGCAGCGTCACCATTTCGGTGGAAGGACTTCCTCCCGCCCTGAGCAGCCTGGACGGCTTTTTCCTCCTCCCGCTCGCGGAAGATACCCCGGAGCGTTTCCGTCTCACCGCCACCAAAGGCGGATACCGGCCTTTCGAGCAGGAAATCACTATGGGCGTCGGCCAACGGATTCACTGCCTCCCCTTTACCCTTCTCCGGGAGAATATGCCCGGCTCCATCCCCCTGTCCAAATGGGACCGCCAGCAGTCGCGGGGCTATTTCCCCACCGGGGAAGCGGCCCTCGGCGCCGTCTGCCTCACCCCGGAAGAACTGGCCCCTTATGCCCTTCACCGGCTCAGCCGGGTGGTCTGCTATCCCTTTGTGGGAGAAACGGATCCGGGGCAGCTCTTCGTCACCGTAGACATCGGCGGGGAGAGGGTGCTCACGCGGGAAGTGCAGGGGGCCGGCTTCCTTCCCTACGAACCCGTGGTGGTAGACATTTCGGATGCCGATATCCGGATTCCGGAAGGACAGAGCATCTATGTGGGATACGGCTTCGACGGCGGGGGACCGCTCGCAGTGGTGTATCCCGGTGTCGCCGGCGCCAGTTTCTGGAAACCGCTGGCCGACGCCTCGGCGCCCTGGCAGGAGGTCTGTTCTCCCGTATCGGGCTATCACATGGACGTGATGGTGGATGCCGTAGCCACGGAGGTTCCGGGCGACACGCTGGAAGAGATGGGCTATGCCTACATAGACCCGGGGACGGGGACTCCGCTGGCGGGAGAAGCGTTCGTCCTCAAGGTCCGCCTGCCGGAAGGAACGTCTCCCGAAATAAGCTGGACCTACGACGGAATGGCGGTTAAAGGTCCCACCGTTACCCTGGAGGCCGGGGAGCATGTCCTCCGGGCCGTGCTGGAGTATCCCGACGGCCGGCAGGAAACCCTTCAAATGGATTTTAAGATTTAAAAAGCTGATACTGAATGACTATTCGGAACAAAAGGCTCTGGGGCGGATGGCTCCTCCTGTTGCTGCCGGTTTCCTGCGAACTCATGGAGTCCATCCAGACCACGCCTTCCTATTTTAGCGTTTCGCCTTCCCGGGACGTCGTCCAGGACGCGTTGGGGGAAAAAGTCCTTTCCTTCGAGGTACTCTGCGACCTTCCCTGGACGGCCGAACTCACCGACCCTTCCTGGGGAAAGATTGAAGGTGTCCGGGAGACCGACCACCACAACGGGAGTTTCCGCTTCACCGCCGCCAGCCATACCGGCTTTGAGGGACGAAGCAATTTCATCAAAGTCAAGGCGGGCGACAAGGAACTGAGTATCCCCGTCACCCAGCAGGGCTCTTCCAGTATCGTCCCCGTGAGGCAGATAGACTTTGCCCAGCATTCCGTGCAAAGCAAGCTGGCCGTGATGGCTCCCTCGGACTGGACCGCCAGCGTGGATGCGCCCGGCGGCTGGTTCAGCGTGGAGCCCCAGGGCGGCAAGGCCGGCAATGTGCAGCTGGTCATCACGGCCCGGGATGCCAACGAGGACAAAGGGGACAGGAGCGGCTGCATCCATTTCCGTTTCGGTGCCTATACCGTAGACCTGGATGTGCTGCAGAACCAGACGAATGTCATCCGCCTGTCGGCCTCTTCGGTGCAGCTTTCTTTCCAGGGACAGGAGCTTACAGTGGACACGGAAACGAATGTCTCCTACCGGGTGGAAGTGGACGGAAGCTGGGTCAAACACCTGGGAACCAAGGCGTTGGACCAGGCGCACGAACTTTTCTCCGTGGAGGAGAACACCGGCGCGGAATCCCGTTCGGCCACCATCCGATTCTTCTCGGAGGGCGCCCAGGCCGCAGAGGTGCAGATGGATCTGGTGCAGATGGGCCAGGATCCCATCCTGCAGGTGCATGACTACGGCATCTACAACCTGGAAGGCCGGAACTTCTGCCTGGACGAGTGTTTCACCCAACTTTCCCGTCTCTACGACCCGGAAGGGAATCTCTCCGTGCGGCTGCTGGCCCCGTCCAGCGCCCAGGTGGTCTCCGTAGAGGGCTTGGGGCCGGATTCCGCTTCCGGAAGCACCGTTTCCCTCAAGGTGACTGCAATCGACAAAGGGTATCCCTGGCTCATCCGCACCATCCCCGGCGTTGTAGTCCTGGCCGGCGAAACCACCGCCTGGATCAAAGCCACAGACGGTTCCGACACCTACTTCGTCTTGAAAAGGTAAGAAGCTATGAAGAAGATCCTGATCATTCTCCTTGTGTTCCTCACAGCCGCATCCGAGGCTGCCCTGGCCGTACCGGCCTGGCCCGGACGCTTCACCTATACCGAACCCGACGGAACCGTCCGCCAGCTGGAGCGCCACGGTGACGAGTATTTCCACTGGACCACCGATGCCCAAACCGGGCAGGTGGTGGAGCTGGACCTGGTGGGCTATTGGCGGCCCGCCCGGCTCAGTGCCTTCGAGATGCAGCAGGCCGCCGCCCTCCGCCGCCAGGCCAACCAGTACCGGATGGCTGCGGCAAGCGGCTCACAAGACTTCAACACGGGCATCCGGCATATCCCCGTCCTGCTGGTGGAATTCACCGACGTGCACTTTACCGTTCCGGACCCCCGTACCCGTTTCCAGAACCTGCTCAACCAGCCGGGCTATTCCGACTATCAGGCCACCGGATCGGTCCTGGACTATTTCCAGGAAAACTCCCACAGGCGGTTCACACCGGTCTTCGACGTATTCGGGCCGGTGGAACTCCCCCATGAAATGGCTTACTACGGAGGAGGAAAGGGAACCAACGAGAAGGCCGTGCAGGCGGTCATCGACGGAGCCAAACTCCTGGACAGCCAGATTGATTTCTCCAACTACGACTCCGACTCAGACGGCGTGGTGGACATGCTCCTCATGTATTTCGCCGGCTACAGCGAGGCCGAAGGGGGCCCCGAAAACGCCATCTGGCCGCACCAGTACTACGTCAATGTCTATAAGAACGTTCAGCTGGACGGCAAACTCCTGTCGCGCTACTTCTGTACGGCCGAGCTCCGCGGGAACAAAGGGAACACCCTGTGCTCCATCGGTACCACCTGCCATGAGTTTTCCCATGCGCTGGGCCTCCCGGATTTCTACGATACCGACAATGAGGAAAACGGACAGAGTTCCGGCCTTTACTTCTTCTCGCTCATGAGCCACGGCTGCTATAACGACAACGCCCGTACACCTCCTTTCCTGAATGCGGAAGAGCGGGTGATGCTGGGCTGGATGGATGCCGATGAGATTAAAGAGCTGCCGGACGGGGAAATCAGCTTCACCTCCGTCAGCGAAAACGTGGCCTACAAGAGTCTCACGGATACGGAAGGGGAGTACTACCTGTACGAATGCCGCGACGGCTATTCCTGGGATACGCCGCTGCCCGCCGGCATGCTGGCCTACCATGTGGACCGGTCGTCCGCCCATTCCCTGGGCGGCATATCCTGCTATTATCTCTGGGAGAACTGGGAGCATTACAACAACCTGAACTGCTACGGAAACCACCCTTGTTTCTATGTAGTTCCCGCCGCCGCCCAGAAGAATTACCAGTACGACGGCGCCATGGACAGATGGGTCTTTCCCGGCTCGGCCCGGGTATCGGCCTTCCATCCTGAGGACTGGGACGGAAGGGATTCCGGCGTAAGCCTCCTCAATATCCGCTTTGACGAATCCGAGGCCGCCGTTTCCCTCACCGTGGAAAACCACTTCGAGCGCCTGCTGAAGGGAACGGTGCTGACCGGGGACGGAACGCCGGTCCAGGGGGTCTACATCAGTCTCACCGCGCCCGGAACCGACCGCCGCATCCGCCGGAAAGGCAGCCGCGCCCCGGCTGAGAGCGCAGAGACGACCACCGGGGCGGACGGCAGTTTCGTCCTGGATGTCAAGTCTTTAGGAGAGGAAGTCCACCTGACGGCCATCAAGTCCGGCTATAGAACCTTTGAAGGGGACATCCCCCTTGGTCCACGCACCACCTCTTTCGACATCTTCCTCCGCGCCAACGGCGATACAGGCCAGAGCGTCCTGCAGTTATATGACGAGAATGCCAAAATATGGACCCTGGGCCTGGGACTGTTTTCCGAGATGGCGGCCTCCCGTTTCAGCGCATCCGACCTCATGAAATTCACCGGCTGCCAGATTACCTCGTTCCAGTATTACGTCTATGCCGATTACAAGGCGAAGGGGCTGTATTTCATCGTGGACGATGCCGCCTCCGGAGAACGGCTGGTCACGTATCCCATCAAGGACTTCGCCGTGGCCGAAATGGCCTGGGCCGATGTCTCCGAGGCGGGATTCCGGATTCCGGGCGGTCGCGACCTTTTCATCGGCTACGCCGTGGTGGAATCCGATTACGATTATCCCTTCGTGGTCCTGCAAGGGAAGGGCAATTACTACGGCGCGGAACTGGACCTGGCCCGCAGCGACTGGCAAGACCTGTCGTACTATGGGACGGACCTGCTGATTTCCATCACCCTGGAGGATACCGGAGGAACACCGGTCACGGACAAGGATTCCCTCGCCCAGATGGGCTTCAACTGTATAGATCCGGGAACGGGGGTGTACAGGGCAGGGGAGTCCTTCCGCCTGCAGCTCATAGAAGCGCCCTCCAACAGTCCGGTTGCCGTGACCTGGCTCTGGGACGGCAGGGAAACCGAGGAGGAAACGGTGACGCTCACCACCGGCGAGCATACCGTCGAAGCCCGCCTGTACTATGCCGAAGGAAGCATGGAAGTGCTGGAACTGCCTCTTAAGGTGAACTAAATCCGCTGGAGCGCCACCACGTTTTCCACATGCATGGTGTGGGGGAACATGTCCACCGGCTGCACGGCGGTAATGCGGTAGTCCCGGCAGAGGATGGCCAGGTCCCGCGCCTGTGAGGCCGGATTGCAGCTCACATAGACCATCCGGTCCGGGGCGGCCTTGAGGATGACCTCCGCCACATCCGGATGGATACCGGCGCGCGGGGGGTCCAGGATGATGACGTCCGGCCGGCCGTTTTCCTCGATAAACGCCTCATTGAGAACATCTTTCATGTCTCCGGCATAGAAGACGCAGTTGCGGATGCCATTGGCCGCCGCATTGACCTTGGCGTCTTCGATGGCCTCCGGTACATACTCGATGCCCACCACCTTGGCGGCCTGCCGGCTCACGAACTGGGCGATGGTGCCCGTTCCGGTATAAAGGTCATAGACCACCTCTTTGCCGGTGAGAGCGGCGAATTCCCGCGCCACGGAGTAGAGGCGGGCAGCCTGCAGGGAATTGGTCTGGTAGAACGATTTGGGGCCGATGCGGAATTTCAGGCCTTCGATTTCCTCGCAGATGGCGTCGTCGCCCTTGTACAGGACAGGGGACTGGTCCGATATGGAGTCGTTGAGTTTCTCGTTGATGACGTACCAGAGACTGGAAATCTCCGGAAAACGCGCTGCCACAGCGTCCAGAAGGGCTTCGCGCCGGGGTTTGTCCTCCCGGCCGAAGCAGAGCACCAGCATCACCTGGCCGTTCTCCGCGGTACGGACGAACATGTTGCGGAAGAAGCCGTGATTCTCCCGGATGTCGTAGAACTCATAGCCGTTATCCAGGCAGAACTGCTTGATAAACAGCCGAATAGCATTGGAAGGCTCCGGCTGCAAGTGACAATGCCGGATATCCAGCACTTTGTCGAAGAATTTGCCTACATGGAATCCAAGGCCCGGACGTTCCTGGGGTGACAGGGTTTCCGGATCTTCACCGGCCAGCAGCCAGCGTTTGCAGGAAGCACTGAATTCCAATTTGTTACGATATTCTTGCGTTCGCTCGGAGGGGAGTGTCGGCCGAATTTCGGGCACCTGCAGATGCCCCAGGCGGACCAGCTGGTCTTCCACCTGCTGACGTTTGGCTTCCAGCTGCATCTCATAGGGAAGATGCTGCCAGCGGCAGCCGCCGCAGACGCCGAAATGCTCGCAGAAAGGCGCGCGCCGATACGGAGAAGGCTGCACAATCCGCTTGAGGAAGCCTTCCATGTAATTCTTCTTCTTTTTATAGACCTGAATGTCCACGACGTCTCCGGGAACGGCAAAGTCCACAAAGACCACCATGCCGTCTACGCGCGCCAGCGCTTTGCCTTCCGCAGCAACAGACTCTATGGTGACATTCTCCAGCAGAAGGTCCAGTTTCTTTTTCCTTACCATTTTTAATGATCCTTGCTAATAGGGGAACGATTTCCGCATCCACATGTTAACATAATATAAATTGTGTAACAAAATTGGCATCATTGACATTTCGCCCATTTTGATACACAATTTAAGTGACACAGAATCAGCGCTTTCCATAAATTCAAAGAGCATGCACCGGCATTTCGCCCGTTTCGTTACACAATTTAAGTGACACAGAATCACCGCTTTCCATAAATTCAAAGAGCATACACCGGCATTTCGCCCATTTTGATACACAATTTAAGTGACACAGAATCACCGCTTTCCATAGACGGTTCAGCCATCCAGCTGCTCTTTGGACAGGACGGGATTGGCATAAATCCGGAGGAAGATATCCCGCAGTTCGGCTTTGTCCAGTTCGGGTTCCACCAGCTGGAGCTGTTTTTCCACGTAGGCCTTGAAGGCTTCCATTTCTTCCGGAGTGTACTGGTCTTGGTATTTCCGGGACTGTTCCACCAGGTCATAGGCCATGTAATGGGTCTTCCAGAGGCGATATCCTTTGATGATGCGCGCGTCCAGGGTGTGGCGGATGTGCTGGTAACGGTCGTTCTTGTCACATTCGGCAGCGGCACGGATTTCGGCTTCCGAGAGGGGTTCGCCCACTTCCAGATGGACGTTTCCCTTGTACTGTTTGATGCCCTGGACAATGCTCTGGAGGTCTTCGTTTTCCCCCTTTACGTATTTCTGCGTGCGCGAAATGAGCACCTCGCGGGCCTTGAGGATGTCACAGGGTTCGTATTCGTAGGAAATGCTGAGCGGGACAATATGCAGTTCCAGGAAGTTCTGCACGAAATCTTGGGTTCCGCTCATGTCCACCATCTTCAAAAGGCCCTGTTCAGTGGTGTCCAGGCCGTTTTTGGTACGGCCCTGGCGCTGGGCGATCCAGACGGAACTGGTGCCCGAGGTGATGGTTTCCCGGATATAGCGCGACAGCAGTTGAGAAGAAAGATACAGTTCCCGGGCCGATATGCCGCGGATGACTTTGATCATGCGGTTGGAGCGGATGAGAAGCTCTACCGACTTGCTTTTCAACAAGTTATCACCCACGCAGATTTGGGTTTCCGGAAGGCCGGCCTTGAGCAGCACCAGCTGCATGATGGCCGGATCCAGGATGATGTCCCGGTGGTTGCTCATGGCAAGGAACCGGCTCCCCAGCTGCAGGACATGTTCCAAACCGCTGTAAGTGAATTCCTTGATGGTGTTGGCAATGACCCACTCCACCGCCTTGGACATGATGACGGCCTGGAATTCGTCCACCGAGCGGATGTTCCGCATCACTTCTGCCAGAAAGCTTTCCGGCTTGTCCGGGAAGATGAAACGGGAAATCCACGGGACATTGGGATGATTGGCCAGCCGCGTGAGCGCCGCAGCCGTTTCTTCGTCGTTGAACGGCGCAATATCGTTGAAATCTGTCAAATCCATAAGCAAAGCCCTTTTGCCCAAAAATGCTACAAAAATAACACCAAATACCCTACGGACGCTCCAGAAGTGAACTGTCTCCGTAACTGAGGAACCGGAAGCCGTGTTCCAGGGCATAATCGTAGATGGTTCTCCAGTCTCCGTTCACGAAGGCGGATACCAGAAGGATGAGCGTGCTTTCCGGCTGGTGGAAGTTGGTTACCAGATACTTGACCACACGGAAGCGGAATCCCGGGACGATGATGATGCGCGTACCGGCGGAAAGGGCGTCCTTCCCTTCCCCGTCCAGATAACGGATGATGGCTTCCAGCGCTTCCCGGAGGCTGTAAGGATAGTCCCGCTCATAGGGCGCCCACTGCGCGACATCTTCGGGAAAACCTTTCTCCAGACAGCTCACGCCTATATAATAGAGGGATTCAAGGGTACGGACCGATGTCGTCCCCACCGCCACCACCGGCCGCTCCCCTGCCGCCAGTCGCTCAAGGAGGCTCCTGGAGACCACGAAGGGCTCCCGGTGCATGGGGTGCTCGCTCACCAGCGAACCTTTGACCGGAAGGAAGGTGCCGGCGCCCACATGCAGGCAAACGGTTTCCATGTCTATGCCGCGCGCCCGGATTCCCTCCAGCACCCGCTCCGAGAAGTGCAGGCCGGCCGTAGGAGCCGCCACAGAGCCCCTGATATGGGCATAGAGGGTCTGGTAACGCTCCGTGTCGATAGCCTCCGATTCCCGGTTCAGATAGGGCGGAATGGGCACGGTGCCCGCCAGTTCCAGCACGCGGGAAAAGGGCGAACCGTCCTTCCAGCTGAACCGGACCACGGAAGTACGGCCGTCGCGCCGCTCCAGATGCGCCTGCAGGCCGAGGGCCGCGATACCGGGGTCTGCCTGGGGATTATACAGATCCAGGACATCGTCCTTCCACTTCCGGGCATTTCCCACCACGCATTTCCAGCTGCAGAGGGCCGTGGCGGCAAAGGAAGTCACGTATTCGGCCGGTTCCACGGGCTCCAGGCAGAAAACCTCTATATGGGCGCCGCTTTCCCGCTGGAAATGCAGGCGGGCCGGAACCACCTTGGTGTCGTTGAAGACCATGAGGGCGTTTTCCGGCAGGAAGGACGGAAGCTGGCGGAAAACGCTTTCTTCCACCTTCCCGTCTTTGTAATGCAGCAGTTTGGATGCATCCCGTTCCGGAAGCGGGTATTTCGCTATCCGGGCGTCGTCCAGGCCATAATTGTAATCTTCTATATGAATCTCAGGTATCATGAGTTTTCATTATTTCGTACAAAGGTACAGCATTTCCAGCAAATAGCGAAATCTCGCCGATTTGACATTCTTGCACGTGAATTTGTTTACAAAATTGAATTTTCATTAGCATCTAATTTGTTTATTCTTGTAAATTTTTCACAGGTTGTTCAAATAATTGAAAAATGTTCCACGAATAGCGTTCCTCAATTTCTTCAACAATTTGTATTGTTTTATCAAATAATTCTAAATCAGATATTTAGTATATTTATTTTAAACCATAGAATTAACAAAACGCCACCTTTGAAGCCAATCAACCGCCGGCTACCTCAAAATTTCACAGATAATTTTAATTTATTCATTTTGAATTCAGTAATTTATATAGTTGTTCTAAAGATACACTTTAATAATATTTCCATCTGATACTCCCCCATCCAAATGTCCTGATTACAAAACTGAACTTGCCATTGTCAACTATTTGTTTTATATTTGTAAAAACAATTGTTAGAAAAATGAACCGGCGCCTTTTACAGTTTTTGCAGGCAGAATCTGTCACGCAGACGCAATTTGCGGATACGCTTGGCGTAGCCCGCGGCAGCGTGTCGCATATCCTGGCCGGCCGCAACAAACCCGGCTATGACTTCCTGGAAAGCCTTCTTCTCCATTATCCCCAGCTCAACCTGGAATGGCTGTTAACCGGAAAAGGCCGCATGTACAAGGCGGAATCGGGGCTGGAATCGCCCTCAGAGGCGGCAGAAATGCCACTTTTCCCCCAACCGGTCAAGCCGGAAGGGCGCCGGATAGACCGCATTCTGGTGTTTTTTAGCGACAATACCTGGCAGGAATTCCACCCTTCGGAATAATTTGCTATCTTTACGGTGCAAATCGGCCCACCATGTCTCTTTTTTGCAAGAAAAAACCGCAACAGAACCTCGTCAGGGAGGTTTCTCTCCTGCAATTCCGCCTGCCCGCAGGGTTCCGGGCAAGCTCCGAGAATCCCATTTTCCCGGCCAAAAAGCGTTTTCTCCCCGGATTCCTCACGCTGAGCCCGCCGGAAAGCAGGGTTCTGGAATGGAGCACAACGCTCGCCCCGTACCGGGAAAAGTGCATCCTGGCCATCAACCTGTCCCGGGACATCACCCGCCAGTTCTCCCTGGTGTACGATTTCGCAGACCTCATCATCATAGACCCGGATGCAGACAACGGCATTGCCTCACCGGATTTGTCAGACATTACCTCGCTGCTGGACGAACTCATTAGCCTCCGGCTTTGCTACGAGCAGTTTACGCCCATCTATCTTCGTCTGGCAGAAGGACTTACGCCAGAAGAAATCCGTGCGCTCCTGTCTGCCTGCCGGCTTTCGGGCATAGACGGAGTGGTGGCTCCGGGCATCCGGAAAGTCCGTTTCTGCCTGGAAGAGACCAAGGGCCGCTATCCCATTGTCGGCTCCGGCGCACGCACACCGGAAGAAGCCCTGGAACAGCTGCAGGCGGGGGCCGTGCTGGTAGAAACCCAACTGCGCCCCATCCCCTTCGTCAGACTGGTGAAACTTCTTGAAAATCAGCTATAAACTATGATTCATGCAGCCATCGTCACCATTGGCGACGAGATTCTGATCGGTCAGGTGATAGACACCAATTCCTCCGCCCTGGCGCAGGCCCTGCAGGCGGAAGGCATCGCCATTGGCGAAATGCTCTCGGTCGGAGACACCGACAGTGCCATTACGGACGCCCTGGAGCGCCTTCTGGCCAGCCATGAGGTGGTCATCACCACCGGCGGACTGGGGCCCACCAAGGACGACATTACCAAAAAGGTGCTGGCCCGGCTTTCGGGCAGCCGCGGAACGGTTGTCCATCCCGGCCAGCTGGAACAGGTCCACCGGATCCTGAAGAGCCGCGGGCTGGACGCCCTCCCGTCCAACCTGGCCCAGGCAGAAGTGCCGGATACGGCAGAAGTAATTGTCAATCAATTGGGTACAGCCCCCATTATGGTCTTCAGGAATGTAAAGGGAGGCACCCTCTATTCGCTGCCGGGCGTCCCGTTCGAAGCCGTGGGCGCCATCCCCTCCGTCATGGCCGACATCCGGGCGCATCAGCCCATGGATACCATCCGGCACCGCAACGTAATGGTGTTCGGCATAGCCGAATCGGCCCTGTCGGAACGCATCGCCCCCTGGGAAGACGCCTTGCCCGCAGACATGCACCTGGCGTACCTGCCGCACCCGCTCACCGGCATCCGCCTGCGCCTTTCCGGCCAGGGCGGAGATCCCGCCCAGATGGAAATGCGCATGGAAGGCCGTATTCAGGCCCTTAAATCGCTTCTGGGCCCCTTGGTATATGCGGAGGACGATACCAACCTGGAAACGGTGATAGGGAGGCTTTTAAAGGCCTCCGGGCGCACTTTGTCGGTGGCGGAGTCCTGCACCGGCGGCGAAATCGCCCACCTGATTACCACCGTATCCGGCGCCTCCAGCTATTTTCTGGGGTCGGTCACCTCTTACGACCGTTCGGTAAAGGAAAAGGTGCTGGGCGTACCGGCTGCGCTCATCGACCAGAACGGCCTGGTGAGCAGCGCCGTTGCCGCCGCCATGGCGGAAGGGGTGCGCCGGCTCACGGGAAGCGACTATTCCGTAGCCACCACCGGCCTTGCCGGCAAGGAAGCCGACGAGCGGGGCGTCCCCGGCGGTACGGTATGGATCGGGCTCTCTTCCGAACGCCTCACCCGCACCTTCACCTGCCACTTCAGCAACGACCGGAAACGCAATATCGAACGCTTTTCGGCCGCCGCACTCAACTATTTGCGCCTCCTGCTGGAGGAAGATGCGAATTAAAGCCAATCCGCTGATATACAATAAAAGAAACAAAAGTGTTCAAAATAGTAACACTTTTGTTTCTTTTTTACTGAATTCTACTTAATCCGCTGATTCAGAGCACGATAGCACCCTATCGAACACCGCCATCAGATTTCCGCCTCCAATCCGCTCAACCTCCTCTTCGGAGTAGCCCCGGCGCCTGAGTTCGTCAAAGAGAAGCCCCATGCGGGAGATGTCTTCCAGCCCTTCCGGCGCCACCTGGATGCCGTCAAAATCCGAGCCGATCCCTACGTGTCCGATACCGGCCAGCCGGACGGCCCGGTCGATATGGTCCGCCACCTCTTTCACCCCGGGCCGCCAGAGCTCTTTCCGGAGACGCTCCTGCATCCGGTCCCAGGCCTCACGCTTTCCCTCATCGGCCGGGTTCGCGATGAACGCTTCTTCCACGGCATCCGCCTGGTCCAGCAGCGCCTTCTCTTCCGGCCGCCGGCCAAAGGCGGCAGATACAAAAACCGGATAAAGGTTGATGCCCACATAGCCGTCCTTCTCGCCGATGGCCTTCAGCATCTCGTCCGTAAGGTTCCTACGGTGCGGACAAAGGGCCCGGCAGCAGGAATGGCTGGCTATCACGGGAGCTTTGGACGCCTGGATGCAGTCCCAGAAGGTCTGGTCCGAGGCATGGGAAAGGTCGATCATCATGCCCATGCGGTTCATTTCCGCCACCACTTCCCTTCCAAAAGGGCTCAGACCGCCCCAGCGGCGGCCTTCTGCGGCGGAATCCGCCACGGCATTGTCCTGGTTGTGGGTCAGCGTCAGGTAACTCACCCCCATCCGGTAGAAAAGCCGAAGGAGGGAAAGCGACTCCTGGACGGGCAACGCGTTTTCCATGCCGAGAAAGATGGAAATGCGCCCTTTCCTGCGGTTTTCCCGGGCCTCTTCCGGCGAAAAAGCCAGGGCCACCTCCGTGGAATGCTCGTCTACGGCATCATAGACCAGCGCCAGCATCTCCAGTGCATAGCGGGTGGCCGCATCGGGCGTGGGGCACTGTTTCCCCAAAATGGTATAAAGGGCGAAAAAAGCCCCGTCAACTCCCCCGCGGTGCATTTTGGGGAAGTCTACATGGGCCAAAGGATGGTCTTTCCCAAAATCCCGGAGCCGGTACAGCTGCGAGGGGGTATCTACATGGGAATCGTAGTACATGCGCGTTATTTGCTGCTGGAGCCGAAGGGGGCCAGGGTGGATTTGATGACCTTCCCCACCTTGATGACCGGGGTTCCGCGGTAATAGAGGGCACTGCCGCCCACCGCGGTCACGGTGAGTTCGTCCTGCACGTTCACGTTGACACGGGCGCTTCCCGAAAGGCTGGCTTCCGCTTTCCGGACCGGCATTCCGCTGGCGTCCACTTCCGTATTGCGCTCCGCGAATACCGACAGCTGCTGGGCGTCGCCGTTCATGACCAGTTCGCAGGAGCCGGCCGCCTGAACGGTCACCCGGGGCGAACGCAGGCTGGCCGAGGTCTTGGACGAGCCGGACAGGTTGAAAGTGAGCTTGCCGCGGTTTTCTGCCGTCAGCGCCACCTGCGAGGAACCTTCTGCAGAGAGGACCATGTCATGGGTCCTGGTGGTGAGCTTGAGCGAAGCATTGCCGTCCGTGAAGACGTCAATCTTGTCGTCGGCATTGAGCGTGAGCGCCGCCGCCGCATTCTTTTTCATGTGTACGTTCACGCTCTTGCAGTTGAGCGTGAGGTTTTTGACCTGCGCTTTGTCCGCCAGGTTGATGGAGACGGCAGAACCGGCGAACTCCTGCGTGCCCATGAGGGTGGCATTGTCCGAAAGCAGCACCCCGTTGAGTTCCGGCATGAAAACCACGGCACGGAAGACCGGATCCGGCGCCTTACGGCCCTTGAACTGTTTCTTGAGGTCCTTGGGAACCGATTTTTCATCGTATGAGATGTAGAGGGTGTGCGAGCGCACATAGACCTGTACATACGGGGCCAGCACCTGGTCCGTGGTGATGCGGACATTGTAGGACCCTCTCTCCAAGGTGACGTCGAAGTCCCCCGAGACCGACACGATATTGAACTCGCTGACCGGCAGGTTCTTCTCCTCCAACTGCGAGGTGAACTGCGCAAAGGCAGTCCCGACACCTAAAGTAAACGTGCAAATAAGCAGCGCAAAGAATTTACTGACAAACGACTTCATATAACTCAAAAACTAATTATCCAACTGTTCCATGAGCTGGGTCCACTCCTCTGTAAATGCGTCGTGGTCCCGTTTCTGCTCCAGGTACTCCCGAGTGAGCTCCAAAATATCGTCATTATTTCCGGGATTTGCAAGGATTTGCTCGATTTCCGCCATGCGTTTCTCCCGCTTCCCAATCTCTTTTTCCAGATAGTCAATGCGGTTCTGGATTTTGCGGAGTTCGTTGCGGGCGGTTTTCTGCTGGCGGAAACTCTCCGAGGAAGAGGAGGCGGCCGGTTTCTCCGGCTCGGCGGCGGCAGGCGCCGATGCGGGCGCTGCGGCATTCTGCCGTTCCAGTTCCTGCAGGTTCTCCAGCTTCCGCTTCCTGAGGAAGTCCTCCACGCCGCCCAGGTGCTCGGTCACCCGTCCGTCCCGGAACTCATAGAGTTTGTCCACCAGGCCTTCCAGGAAGTCACGGTCGTGCGAAACCACCACCAGCGTGCCGTCAAAGGCCTGCAGGGCCTGTTTGAGCACGTCCTTGGAGCGGATGTCCATGTGGTTGGTGGGTTCGTCCAGCGCCAGTACATTATAAGGGGAAAGCATGAGGCAGGCCATGCCCAGCCGGGCCCGTTCGCCGCCGCTGAGAACCGATACGCGTTTGTCTATGTCTTCTCCCTTGAAGAGGAAAGCCCCCAGCAGGTCCCTGAGTTTGGTGCGGATCTCCCCCACCGCAATCCGGTCCAGCGTACCGAACACCGTTTCCTTAGGATCCAGGATATCCTCTTGATTCTGTGCGTAATAGCCAATGTGTACGTTGTGTCCTATACGGGCTTCCCCCGAGAAGGGTTCCAGTTCCCGCATGATGACGCGCATGAGCGTGGTCTTCCCTTCTCCGTTTCGGCCCACGAAGGCCACTTTCTCTCCGCGCTTGATCTCTATCTGCGCATCGCGGAAAACCACTTTCCCGGGATAGCCCACCGTGAGGTCCGTCCCCTTGAAAACCACGTCCCCGCTGCGCTGTGCGGGCGGAAATCGGAGGGCGAAGCGGCTGTCGTCGGTCTCGTCAATCTCTATCCGCTCCAGCTTTTCCAGCGCCTTGATGCGCGACTGCACCTGGTTGCTCTTGGTGGGCTTGTAGCGGAAGCGGTTGATGAAATCTTCCGTCTTCTCAATCATCCGCTGCTGGTTCTCGTAGGCTGCCGTCTGCTGGGCAAGACGTTCGGCCCTCAGCGTAACATACTGGCTGTAAGGGACTTTATAATCATGGATATGCCCCAGGAGAATCTCTACCGTGCGGCTGGTCACGTTGTCCAGGAACTTGCGGTCGTGTGAAACCAGGAGGACGCTGCCGCGAAAGGCCTTCAGGTAGTCCTCGAACCATTCGATGGACTCGATGTCCAGGTGGTTCGTAGGCTCGTCCAGCAGCAGGACGTCCGGCCGGGAAAGCAGGATCTTGGCCAGTTCGATGCGCATGTTCCAGCCCTGGCTGAAGGTTTCGGTGGGACGGTCCAGTTCCCCAGGCTTGAAGCCAAGGCCCCCCAGCACCTTCTCCGCCTGCGCCCGGGGCGACAGGCCGGACTCCAGGGCCAGGCGGTCGTTCAAGGCATTCAGCTGGTCGATAAGCGCCGCGTAAGCAGCTGATTCATAGTCGGTCCTGTCTGCCAGCTCCGCGGTAATACGCTCCACTTCCGCCTCCATCCCATGAATGTGGTCAAAGACCGAAAGCACCTCCTCCAGCACGGTCCGGCCGCGATGATGCTCCATGATCTGCGGCAGGTAGCCGATCCGGATGCCCGCCGGCTTCTCCACGGTCCCCCGGGTGGGCGCCTCTTCTCCGGTGATGAGTTTCATGAGCGTGGATTTTCCCGCGCCGTTTTTCCCCACGAGGCCCACTTTGTCGGTTTCGCCGATGTGGAAATGGATGTCGTCCAGCAGCGTAAAACTGCCGAAGGCTACGGTGACATGGTTGATGGAAATCATCGCTTGCAGAGGAGGATGGAAAATTCAAAGAGGCCGTACAGCGGGATGGCCAGGACAAACATGGAGAAAGGGTCGCTCGGGGTAATGAGCGCCGCCAGGACCAGGACAACGACGAAAGCGTATTTCCGCCACTGTTTCAGTTCTTTACGGTGGATGATACCCAGGCTCGACAGCACCAGGATGACCGTCGGGAACTCGAACAGGAGGCCGATGAGGAACACCATGGAGGTGAACAGCGACATGTAGGAATGGAGGGTGATGGTGTTCTCGATGGTGTCGCTCACCGAATAATGCATGAAGAACACCAGACACACCGGCAGGACGATGAAATAGCCCACCGCCACTCCCAGGTAGAACAGGCCGGAAGAGAGGCCGAAGGCGGTGCGGACGGCCTTCCGCTCATGGTCATAGAGCGCCGGAGCAATGAACTGCCAGATTTCCCAGACGATGACCGGGAAGCCCAGGACCGCCCCGCAGAGGAGCGACATCTTGAGGTGGACGAAGAACTGGGCCGACAGCTCCACGTTGATAAGGTCCATCCCGAAATCCATCCCCAGCAGCCTGTAGAGGATGAAATCCGGCCGCGTGGGCCAGAGGACGGCTTTGAACAGGGATTCCGGAATGAAAAGGAAGACCAGGGAAAGCAGCGTAACCACCAGTACCGAGCGGAACAGGGTTCCCCTCAGCACTTCCACGTGGTCCCAGAAGGACATTTCGGCGTCCTTCCCGGCCATTTACTGTTCCGGCTGTCCGGAGGGAGGGTCGTTCTTTTGGGACGGGGCGGCGGGATGCTCGTCCTTCATCTCCTTCTCCACCTCGTTCATCCCTTCCTTGAAGCTCTTGACCCCTTTGCCGACTCCTTTCATGAGCTCGGGAATCTTCTTTCCCCCGAACAGCAGGACAATCACGGCCACGATGGCCACAATCTCCCAGGTTCCAAAAGCGAGCGGATAGATAAGCAGCATGACTATTCGGTTTTAAAGTATTGTTCGAACAAACGGGTCACCGCCTCCGGGCAGCGGACCGGCGTAAAGGTGCGGGCGTCCAGGAAGCCCAGCGTCACCGTCCCTTCCGCGCAGAGGACCCCGTCCTGGTTGTAGACCGCCTGCTTCACCGGAAGCTTGGCCATGGGGATACGGTCTATCTCCGCCGTGGCGGTGAGCACGTCTCCCATACGGGCCGGATGGCGGAAACGGCACTCCACCGAGACAATGGGAACCAGGACATTCAATTCCTTTTCGCAGCGCTCGATGGGATAGCCCATCTGGACCATCATTTCGTCCCGGGCTATTTCGAAATAGCGGATGTAGTTGGAGTGGTGAACCACTGCCATTTGGTCGGTTTCGTAGTAGCGAACGGGGAAACTGGTCTTAAAAATAGCCATAACAAAAATGTTACCGTTATAAACTATTATGTTTTATTAGCTCTTTTTCAGCGATTTGAGTTTTTCCTCTAAAGATTCAATCTTGGAGAGGGCATCGGACTCCTTTTTGCGCTCGTTGGCAATCACAGCCTCGGGAGCATGGGCCACGAAGCGCTCATTGGACAGTTTTGCACGGACTCCGTCAAGGAATTTATGCAGATACGCCAGTTCCTTTTGGGACTTTTCAATCTCTTCCTGCAGGTTCACCAAACCCTCCAGGACCACGAACATCTCACGGGTTCTCACGAGGAAACCGACTCCCTGGGAACCGGCAAAGTCTTCCACCAGCTCCACTTTTACGCCGGCCATTTTTTCCAGCAGCGGGATGTTGGGGAAGGACGTACCTTTAATCTTGAGGGAAAGGGTTTCTTTGGGGGCGATGTTCCGCTGGCTGCGGATGCCGCGCACCCCGTTCACCGCTTCCGCCGAGAGGGCGAAGTCTTCCAGCACGGCCGGGCTGAATGCCTCCGCCTTGGGCGTGGGGGCATACATGATGGTTTCTCCCTCCTTCCGGGGGGCGATATCCTGCCAGAGTTCTTCGGTGATGAACGGCATCACCGGATGGATGAGCTTGAGCAGGGCCTCGAAGAACTGCAGGGTCACCTGGTAGGTTTCCGGATCCACCGGCTGCCCGTAAGCGGGCTTGATGGCCTCCAGATACCAGCTGCAATAGTCGTCCCAGAAGAGCTTGTAAATGGTCATGAGCGCATCTGAGATGCGGAATTTGCTGTAATGGTCCTCCACCAGGGCCACCGTTTCCGACAGCCGGGCGCGGAACCAGCCGATGGCGGCGCGGGCGGCGTCTGTCTGCGGAACGGCCGGGTCTACGCGGAAGCCCTTCACCAGGCGGTAGCTGTTCCAGATCTTGTTGCAGAAAGCGGCGCCCTGCTTGATCTGCGCCTCGTCATAGAAGATGTCGTTGCCGGCGCTGGAGCAAAGGAGCATGCCGATACGCACGGCGTCCGCCCCATAGGTACTGATCAAATCCAGCGGATTGGGCGAATTCCCCAGCGTCTTGCTCATCTTCCGGCCAATCTTGTCCCGTACGATGCCGGTGAAATAGACATTCCGGAAAGGCTCCTTGCCCAGGAATTCTTCCCCGGCCATAATCATGCGCGCCACCCAGAAGAAAATGATGTCCGGACCGGTGACCAGGTCGTTGGTGGGATAATAGTAGGCCAGGTCTTCATTGGGCTTGCGCCCGGGATGGCCCGGGAATGCAGGGTCAAAAACGGAGATGGGCCACAGCCAGCTGCTGAACCAGGTGTCCAGTACGTCTTCGTCTTGACGAAGGTCTTCCGCCTTGATATTCGGATTGATAGCCTGCGCGGCCTTAAGTGCCGCTTCAGCTGTTTCCTCCACCACGAACTGACCGTCCGGCAGGTACCAGGCCGGGATGCGCTGGCCCCACCACAGCTGGCGGGAGATGCACCAGTCGCGCGCATTCTCCATCCAGTGGCGGTAGGTGTTCATGTATTTTTCCGGGATGAAGCGGGTGCGGCCGCTCTCCACCGTCTCCAGGGCCACCTGGGCCAGCTTGTCCATCTTGAGGAACCATTGGGCGCTGAGCTTGGGCTCGATGACGGCGTCCGTACGTTCGGAATAGCCCACCGGAGAGGTATAATCTTCCACTTTCAGGAGGTTTCCGGCCTCTTCCAGCATCTTGACAATCTTCTTCCGGGCCACGAAACGGTCTTCCCCCACCAGGATCTGCGCCTTTTCGTTCAGGCGGCCGTGGTCGTCGATGATTTCCAGCACCGGAAGGTTGTGCCGCATGCCAATCTCATAGTCGTGGACATCGTGCGCAGGAGTGACCTTGAGGCAACCGGTGCCGAAGTCCATCTCCACATAATCGTCCTCAATGACGGGGATTTCCCGGTTGATGAGCGGAATGAGCACTTTCTTGCCCTTGAGCCAGAAGTGGCGTTCGTCCTTGGGATTGACGCAGATGGCGGCATCCGCCATGATGGTCTCCGGGCGGGTGGTGGCAATCACCAGGTACTGGTCCGTGGGATTCCCGTTCCCGTCGGAGATGAAATATTTGAGGTGATAGAAATGGCTCTGGGTGTCTTTGTGCACCACTTCGTCGTCGCTCACGGCGGTAAGGGCCTCGGGGTCCCAGTTCACCATGCGGACGCCTTTATAGATCCAGCCTTTTTTGAAGAAATACACAAATGTGCTGATAACCGCCTCTGACAGAGCCGGTTCCATGGTGAAGCGGGTACGGTCCCAGTCGCAGGAACAGCCCAGTTTCCGGAGCTGCTCCAGGATGATGCCGCCGTGCTCCTCCTTCCATTCCCAGGCGTGCCGCAGGAATTCTTCCCGGCCGATATCCTCCTTGCGGACGCCCTGGGCCTTGAGCCTGGCCACCACCTTGCTTTCCGTGGCGATGGAGGCATGGTCCGTTCCCGGCACCCAGCAGGCATTCTTCCCGTCCATGCGGGCCTTGCGGATGAGGACGTCGTTCAGGGTATTGTTGAGGACATGGCCCATGTGCAGGATACCGGTCACATTGGGCGGGGGAATCACGATGGTATAAGGTTCCCGGCTGTCGGGTTCGCTGTGGAAGAACCGGTGGGCAAGCCAGTAGGCATACCATTTTTCTTCCACATCCTGGGCACTGTACTTCGCAGCTAATTCCATATATTGTATCTTAGGTTTGTTCAATTCTACAAAAATACGTTTTTTTTCGTAATTTTGCAGAACTTACTTGCATTAACTGCTTATAAACCCTATCGAATAATGGATAACAACCAGCCCAAACCGCAAAATCAGCTCAATCTGGAACTCAATCCCCAGTTCACCAAGATTTCGTATTCCAACCTCGCCATCATCTCCCATTCCCGGAGTGAATTCGTGCTGGATTTCGCCACCACCCTCCCCGGTCCTCCCAAGGCGCTCATCAGCGACCGCATCATCATGACCCCGGAGCACGCCAAGCGCCTCATGAACGCCCTTTTTGACAATGTGTCCAAGTTCGAGGCCCAGTTCGGCGTAATAGACCTGGGCGGCAAGAAGGACAACGGCCCGCAGGGCGGCGGCACCTTCCGGCTGGAAGACTTCGGACCTTTCGGCGGCGGCAGCAAGTCATGAGAGACTTGAGCCACATCAGGGCATTTGCCTTCGACATTGACGGCGTGGCCACGGACGGGGGCGTCTTCTGCCATTCGGACGGAGACCTGCTCCGCACCTACGACGCGAAGGACGGTTTTGCCCTCCGGATGGCGGTCATGCACGGATATCCGGTAGCCGTCATTACCGGCGGCAGTTCCGAAAGCATCCGTAAACGCATGGTTTCCAGCGGATTAAATCCGGACGATGTGTTTCTTCACTGCCGCGACAAACGGGAGCAGTTCGCCCTTTTCTGCGAACGACACGGCCTGCAGCCCGAAGAAGTGATGTACTTCGGGGACGATGTCCCGGATATGGGCGTCATGCAACTCTGCGGCTGCGGAGTGTGCCCCTCGGACGCGGTGGAGGAGGTCAAGGCCATCGCCGACTGGGTATCGGATTATCCGGGCGGCCGGGGCTGCCTGAGGCATACCATCGAAACCACCCTCCGCTCCCAGGGAAAATGGGTGTTCGACCCGCAGCAGTACAAACAGCGATTTTAAGGGAATGGAGCTTCACGGAAAGCATATCATCCTGGGCAGCAACTCCCCGAGAAGACGGGAATTGCTCAAGGGAATTGACATTGATTTTGAAGTCGATACCGGCAATAACTTCGAGGAAAGCTTTGGGCCGGATGTTCCCTACTCCGAAGTCCCGCTCCTCATGTCCCGCGGAAAGTCCCACGGCTTCCACCGCCCCTTGGGACCGGACGAGATTCTCATCACGGCGGACACCATGGTCATCCTGCCTCCGGCAGAGGGCCGTCCCGGAGAAATCCTGGGTAAGCCCCATTCCCGGGAAGACGCCGTCCGTATGCTGAAGGACCTTTCCGGCCGCATGCACCATGTCACCACCGCCGTCACCCTCCGGGATGCGCGCCGGGAAGAATCCTTCACCTGCACCACGGAAGTCTGGTTCAAGGAGCTCAGCAACGAAGAAATCGACTATTACGTAGACACTTACAAGCCTTTCGACAAAGCGGGCGCCTATGCCATCCAGGAATGGATCGGGCACATTGGCATCACGCGCATCGAAGGGTCCTATTTCAACGTGGTGGGCTTCCCCGTCCAGCGCGTGTACGAACACCTGCAGGCCTTCCTATGAATCCTTTCACCCTCCAGAGCATCGGCCTCATGTCCGGCACTTCGGTGGACGGGCTGGATGTCTGCTGCGCCACGTTCCGGCGCTCGGAAGAGGGCCGCTGGGATTTCCGGATAGACGCCGCCCGCGGGTACGATTATCCTCCTGAGCTAAGGCAAACGCTTCAGTCAGAGGTACAAAACATGTCCGCCCGGGAGTTTGTCGCCTTCCACAGCGCCTACGGGAAGTATCTCGGGGAACGGGTGAACGCGTTCATGGAGGAGTTCGGCGTACGGCCGCAGATCATCGCCTCGCACGGCAGCACGGTTTTCCATGAGCCGGCCAAAAGGATTATGTTCCAGATCGGGGACGGCGCAGCCATTGCCGCGGAGACCCGCCTCCCCGTGGTCTCCGATTTCCGCCGGCTGGACATCATGCTGGGCGGCCAGGGCGCTCCCCTCGTCCCCATCGGGGACAACCTGCTCTTTGCCGATTACGACTACTGCCTCAACATCGGCGGTTTTTCCAACATTTCCTACCGGGAGGGCGAGCGCCGCATCGCCTTCGACATCTCCCCGGTGAATTACGTCCTCAACCACTGCTGCCGGCCGCTGGGCATGGCCTTCGACAAAGACGGAGAAACAGCACGGCAAGGGACTGTGGATGAGGCGCTTCTGCAGGAGCTGGATGCACTGGACTACTATGCCCGGCCCCACCCCAAGTCGCTGGGACGGGAATGGGTGGAAAGCCGGGTCTTCCCGCTGCTGAATGCCTCCCGGCGGGATGTCCGGGACCTGCTCCGGACCTATGTGGAGCACTGCGCCCGGCAGCTCGCCCGCGTCACGCAGCCGGGAAAACGGATCCTCGTCACCGGCGGCGGGGCCTACAACCGCTTTCTCATCGAGCGGATGGAAGCGCTCTCGGGCTGCCGGCTCATCGTCCCGGAAAAAACCATCGTGGAGTTCAAGGAGGCGCTCATCTTCGCCTTCCTCGGGGTCCTCTATATGGCCGGACAGCCGTCCTGCCTGTCTTCCGTCACCGGCGCCGCCACGGATAATATTGGCGGCATGCTATTCAAAATCTGACACTTATGACAAAGAAAGTCCTTCTCCTCCTCGCCCTCCTGCTGCCCCTCACGGCGGCAGCGCAGACCACGTTCCGCTTCGCGTCCCGCGACACCTGCGACCTTTATCTCGACGTCTACCATCCGGCGCCCGGGTCGGACTCCCTGTTCCAGGGGAAGAAAAAGCCCACGGTCCTCTTTGTCTTCGGCGGCGGCTTCGTCATGGGCGAAAGGAACAGCGAATGGCACAATGGCTGGCTGGAACGGCTCAGCCGGGAAGGCTACGGCGCCGTTGCCATCGACTACCGCCTGGGCATGAAAGGCTACCAGGTGGGGAAAGGCCTGAAAGGGACCCTCGATGCTTCCGAAGCCTTCTACCGGGCCCAGCAGATGGGGGTGGAAGATGTCTTCTCCGCCGTAAAGTTCCTGGCCGAAAACCAGGAGCTGACCGGCATTGACGCCGGCAACCTCGTCATTTCCGGCAGTTCGGCGGGCGCCATCATTTCCCTCGCGGCCATCTATGACATCGCCAACGGACGGGCAGAGGGACTGCCGGAAGGGTTCCGCTTCAAGGGCGCCATGTCTTTTGCCGGCGCCATCATCAGCAACAGCGGCGCACCGGAGTTCACGGCGCCGCCCTGCCCGGTCCTCATGCTCCACGGAACGGCAGACAAAGCCGTGGCTTACAAGAAGTTCGGAGCTTTCGGGAAAGGCATCTGGGGCAGCGATTTCCTGGCCAGGCAGTTCCAGAAAAAGGGCTATCCCTACATTTTCTACCGTTTCAAGAACCGTACGCACGACGTGGCCTCCTACATGGAAGCCTGCTGGCCGGAGGAACGGGTATTCCTGGAAGAGGAAGTGATGCTGGAGCACCGCGGCACGATGGACGCTTTGGTGGACGACCCTTCCCTCCCCACCTGGGGAGACATTTCCCTGGACGATATCTATAAGAAGTAAACGCCATGGTATCCTTCACTTGCGACTATACCGAGGGGGCGCATCCGCGCATCCTGGAGCGGCTCCTGGAGACCAACCTGGACCAGCAGCCCGGCTACGGGGAGGACGTTTTTTGCGAGAGCGCCCGGCAGAAAATCCGCCTGGCGGCAGAATGCCCCGGGGCGGATGTCTTCTTCCTGGTGGGCGGCACGCAGACGAACGCCACGGTCATCGACGCGCTCCTGCAGCGCCACGAGGGCGTGGTGGCGGTGGAGACGGGGCATATCGCCGTCCATGAAAGCGGCGCCGTGGAGGCTTCCGGACATAAGGTGATCACCCTCCCCCCGCACGAAGGGAAAATGCAGGCATCCAATCTGAAAGCGCTCCTGCAGCGATTCCATGCAGACCCCACCAAAGACCACATGGTGTGGCCGGGCATGGTCTACATCTCCTATCCCACGGAGGCCGGAACGCTGTATTCCAAGCAGGAACTATCGGATATTCAGGCCATTTGCCAGGAGTATGAGATTCCCCTCTTTGTCGATGGCGCCCGCCTGGGCTACGGTCTCATGAGCCCGGCGGCAGACCTCACGCTCCCGGAGCTGGCCCGCCTGTGCGACGTCTTCTATATCGGCGGCACCAAAGTTGGGGCGCTTTGTGGCGAAGCGGTGGTCTTTCCCCGCGGGAATGCGCCCCGGCATTTCTTCACTTTGGTCAAGCAGCACGGCGCCCTTTTGGCCAAGGGGCGGCTCCTGGGCATCCAGTTCGACACGCTGTTTACCGACGGCCTTTACTTCCAGATCAGCCGCCATGCGCTGGAAATGGCCGCCAGGCTCAAGGACCTGTTCCTCCGGAAAGGCATTCCCCTGTCCGTGGACTCCCCTACCAACCAGCAGTTCCCCATCCTCACCCCCGCCCAGATGCAGGCGCTGGATGGAAAAGTGCTCTTTGAAGTCTGGGACACCCTGCCGGACGGCCGCGCGGTGACGCGCTTTGCTACCAGCTGGGCCACCACGGAGCAGCAGATCGACCTGCTGGCGGCATTGCTATAGAACTGAAAAAGAGAGCCTTGTCGCTCTCTTTTTCTTGTACCCCCGCTCGGAATCGAACCGGGACCAACGGAACCGGAATCCGTTATTCTATCCTTTAAACTACAGGGGCATCCTGTTAGGGACTGCAAAGATAGTAAAAATTTTTGATTCCCGACATTTTTTCACGGGAAGTTCGGCCCGTCCGGCAGTGAGCTTCACAATATGTCGGGCATGGTATCTTTTTTGCGGCGGATTTCTCTTCCGTAATCAGTAAATATTTATTATCTTTGTATGATTAACAGAATACCCTATTGAAGAGTATGAAAACTGCATTTGTTTTTCCGGGCCAGGGGGCCCAGTTCCCGGGCATGGCACAGGAGCTCTATCCTGCCCATCAGCAGCTGATGGAACAGGCCAACGACATCCTGGGATTCCGGATCACCGATATCATGTTCGAAGGGACGGCAGAGGAGCTCAAGGCCACCCGCGTCACCCAGCCGGCCATTTTCCTGCACAGCGTGGTGCTCGCCCTCAGCAGCACCGGGACCCCGGACATGACCGCCGGCCATTCCCTGGGTGAATTCTCCGCCCTGGTGGCCGCCGGCGCCCTCAGCTTCGAAGACGGCCTCCGGCTCGTAGCCGTCCGTGCCCACGCCATGCAGCAGTGCTGCGAAAAGGTACCGGGCGCCATGGCCGCCATTATCAACCTCCCGGACGAAGTCATCGAAAAGGTCTGTGCCGGCATCCCCGGCGTGGTCCCCGCCAACTACAACTCCCCCGGCCAGGTGGTCATCTCGGGAGAGGAAGCGGCCGTAGACGCCGCCTGCCAGCAACTTAAGGAAGCAGGTGCCAAGCGCGCGCTCAAGCTCTCCGTCGGCGGCGCCTTCCACTCCCCGCTCATGGAGCCGGCCCGCACGGAGCTCGCCCGGGCCATCGAATCAACGCCCTTCAGCGCCCCCCGCTGCCCGGTGTACCAGAACGTGACGGCACTCCCCTCCTCAGACCCGTCTGTCATCAAGGACAATCTCCTGAAACAGCTCACCTCCCCCGTCCGCTGGACCCAGAGCGTCCGGAACATGCTCGCAGACGGCTGCGGGCGCTTCGTGGAAATGGGCCCGGGCACGGTGCTGCAGGGGCTCGTCAGACGCATCGCCGGAGCGGAGGCGGAAAACCTCCTCATAGAAGGAATCCAATAACAAACTCATATTAACCACAACAAATCATTATGGCAAAAGAAAAGAAATTCATCACCTGTGATGGTAACTATGCCGCTTCCAACATCGCCTACCTGTTCAGCGAGCATGCCGCCATCTACCCCATCACCCCGTCCTCGACGATGGCAGAAAACATCGACGAATGGGCCGCCCACGGAAAGAAGAACCTTTGGGGCGAAACCGTAAAAGTGACGGAGATGCAGTCAGAGGCCGGTGCCGCAGGCGCCGTGCACGGTTCCCTCCAGGCTGGTGCTCTTACTTCTACCTTCACCGCATCTCAGGGCCTGCTGCTCATGATTCCCAACATGTACAAGATTGCCGGCGAAATGCTGCCCACCGTGTTCCACGTGAGCGCACGCGCCCTGGCGAGCCACGCCCTGTCCATCTTCGGCGACCACCAGGATGTGATGGCCTGCCGCCAGACCGGGTTCTGCATGCTCGCCTCCGGCAGTGTCCAGGAGGCCCAGGACCTGGCCGCCGTGGCCCATCTGAGCTCCATCAAGAGCAGCCTCCCGTTCCTGCACTTCTTCGACGGTTTCCGCACCTCGCACGAAATCCAGAAGATTGAGGCCCTCCCCGAGGAAGAGCTCAAGGCCATGGTTTCGGAAAAGGCCCTCGCCCGCTTCCGTGAACGCGCCCTCAACCCGGACGCTCCCGTCACCCGCGGCACCGCCCAGAACGGAGACGTCTACTTCCAGGCCGTAGAGACCCGCAACCAGTGCTATGACGCCGTCCCGGACATCGTCGCCCGCTATATGGGTGAGATTACCGAACTCACCGGCCGCACCTACCGTCCCTTCGAGTATTACGGAGACCCCACCGCGGAGAACATCATCGTCGCCATGGGCTCGGTCACCGAAACCATCAAGGAAACCATCGACTACCTCGCAGGCCGCGGCCGCAAGTACGGCCTCATCACCTGCCACCTCTATCGTCCCTTCTCGGAGAACGGACGGTACAGGTGGACGGTGATGAGACCGTACTTGCGACCGCGGCCGGCGAGGTAGTCGATGGTTTCCTTGATGGTTTCGGTGACGGAACCCATGGCGACGATGATGTTCTCGGCGGCGGGGTCACCGTAGTACTCGAAGGGACGGTAGCTGCGGCCGGTGAGCTCGGAGATTTCTCCCATGTAGCGGGCCACGATGTCCGGGACGGCTTCGTAGTACTGGTTGCGGGTTTCCACGGCCTGGAAGTAAACGTCACCGTTCTGGGCGGTACCGCGGG
>JAEEGL010245069.1_pt1 | contig 41318 bp, 33 predicted proteins | sample 9134231 | NCBI WGS metagenome assembly JAEEGL01 (sample SAMN16246548, study PRJNA631951) | gut metagenome | biome: gut microbiome; feature: rumen; material: fiber-attached | host: Bos | place: Iran: Karaj | collected 2018-10
AACCAAGCCCTTCGGAAGAAAAAGATCCGCAATGTCGCATACATCCGACAGAGATCCTCCTGGATTATCCCGAACATCCATTATCAGTTTCTGCATTCCCAGTTCGCGGAGAGTTTCAATCGCTTCTTTCACTTCTTCCACGCATTCTCCGTGGAATCCAGAAAGATGGAGATAACCAATCGAATCAGTTTGCATACGATAGGTTACCGTCTGCGCATAGATTCTCCGTGCTACTAAATGGAATGTAATTATAGTCCCGTCTCTATTAACTGTCAGATTATTCTCTTCTCCGTCTTCAGCATGCATTGAGAGCAAAAAAGTACTAAGATCTAATTCGCCTGCAGCCGTTCCATTCAGTTCCGTAATATAATCTCCAGTCTGAAGACCTTCCTCCTCAGCAGGTGTATTTTCAAAAACCTGAACGATCACGAATGATCCCGGTTGTTCCTCTTGTATCACTATTCCGATGCCGGTATAATAGCCACTGTTGGTTCTTGTTAATTCCGCATATTCTTCTTCCGTATAATAAGTAGAATATACGTCGTTAAGCGACTGTGTCATACCGCGTATCGCACCATCCAACAGTCTGTCCTCATTTTCATCATAAAAATAGAAATGCGTGCGGATGATGTTCAAGGCGTCTCTAAGTACAGGTGTTTCGTCCTTCCCTATGAAGACCAGCGCACCGTATGTTGCTGCAGATACAATCAAGAGAGATAAAACCCACGCGCAGATCAAAAGTATCCGCCTGATTCTTTTTCTACATATTTCTTTTGTTTTGTCAGAAATCTCCATTGCTTATGAAAAGAAAAGAGCGCTTCCGGCGCTCTTTTGGCCTAAATGTGTTATTTCATTTATACCGCATATCCGCGTAGGAATTCAGGAAGTGTATCAACAGCACCGCTTACACAAAGTATGAGGCGGATACCATGCTTGCTAGTAAATGCTTCCATCTCATGGAAAAGCTCTTCCAGCGTCGTCAGATCATGGCGCACAAGATTCAGGAACCCATCCACAAACACATACTCTAAATCATGATCAGAAGCGGAAATTCCACAGAGGAATCCGAAGAATGTTTTAGGGCCAGAAATTCGGTATTCCGTTGCATTGATAAAACGAATAGCAAGATTCAAATCAAACATATATCGATCATCATCATCGATGAAAACAACACTGCCATTTGCTTCTTTCGCCGCACGGTTCGCTAGTTCCAGAATCCTTTTTGTTTTTCCCGTCCCTTTTTCTCCGAATATAATCTGTATCACAAATACACCTCCTGTGGTAATCATTTTTCATATTATAACCTGTTTGATTGAATCTTTCAAGACCTCGGAAAGCATTTAAAGTGCGCTCATACCTACGCGCATTTTCGCTTTCAAAGAAATGTCAGTCTACTGTACTTGAAAGTATCCAACAAATTGATTATAATAATCCAATCGTAGGATTGAAAGGGTAATCAGCGCATGTTTAACGATCTTCTTTTATCAATCTGGGATCAATCGCATATCTATGCCTTATATGCAGTTTTTTGTTTTCTCCTGACTGCAATTCTGCTCCCCATCCCATTTTCTTTCCTTCCTCAAGATCAGGGAAGAGCGTACGCCGTGAACGGTGAACAGTCCAAAGGAAAAATCCGCGGTTCCGGTCTCATTATGCTAGTCTGTTTTCTGTTTTGCTCTTTTCTATTCATTCCTGTACGGTTTGAATTTCTTTTCTATGCCGCAATACTTTTTCTGGAAATGTTAAGCGGTTTTTTGGATGATGCATCAAAAACTCCCTGGAGCGACTATAAGAAAGGCTTGATCGATCTCATTCTTTCTATCTCCGTAGGTATCGTATTTGTTTTCAATAACAATACAACCATTTTTATTGGAGTTTGGCCGCTTTCTATTAATCCCGTTCTATATGGTATTCTCGCAACAATACTTGTCTGGATGAGCGTTAACGCCTTCAACTGTACGGACGGTGTCGATGGTCTTTCTTCTTCTGTTGGCTTGGTCTCCTTTATCAGTTTTCTGCTCATCTACCCAGCACAAATCGAATCCTCTTACCACGGATACACAATTCTATTTGCTGCCGTTGTATGCGCATATTTGCTGTACAATGCGAAACCGAGTCAAATTCTTATGGGTGATGCAGGTTCTCGCCCTTTCGGTGTTCTTCTAGCGATTCTGGCTATGAAATCTCACCATCCATTCTCATTTCTTCTATTGTGTGCTGTATTCATACTGGACGGCCTTCCTGGTCTTGCAAAAGTGTTTCTTCTCCGTTTCTTCAAAGTCAGTGTTTTCAAAAGCATCCGCACTCCGCTCCATGATGAGTTCAGAAAAAACAGAGGTTGGTCAGATACTCAGGTTGTATTCCGTTTTGTCCTTGTGCAAGTTTTCTTTTCTCTCCTTTGCTACATCACAACGTTGTAATTCATTACCCGCATATCTTCAGGCACCGGCCGTTCGGTGCTTTTTCATTTAGCAAAAGCAAAAAACCGCTCCCGAAGGAGCGGTCCATGGCTGCCGAACTAGGATTCGAACCTAGACAATACGAGTCAGAGTCGTAGGTGCTACCATTACACAATTCGGCAATCTGCTTTCAAAAAATCCCGAGATGCCGTCCGCATGTAGTGATAAGACCCGCCTCTCGGCAGGTGTAAGCACTGCAGCTAACGCAATCTTCCTGTCAAAGCAGGCCTGATTTTGTCTACACCGACGCGTGCCATTCCGACATCACTCTGTGGGTTTATCACAAGAAAGCGTAACAAACACCGCAGGATTTTTTCCGTGGTGGGGTTAGTTGGGCTCGAACCAATGACCTCCACGATGTCAACGTGGCGCTCTAACCAACTGAGCTATAACCCCAAGTGCGTATTTTATTATACACAGTTTTATTGAAAATGCAAGTGTTAATTTTTATGGAATCGTTACTGTATATGTTTATATCAGTTTTTCGATACGTATATTCTTAGGGTTTCTTATTTATCTGATCCTGTCCCCGGAACCATAAACTGCGCATATTTCATTTGTACTTGCCCGATAGATCGCGCGTTCCAGTCTCTCCTCCATTTGCAGAGATGAAGTGTTCGGGAATCTTCGGTCATCTATCACCACTGCATGAAGTGTGTTTCCTTCAGCAAATCCCGGCTTTTCGCCAAAGTATACCGCTCCGGCGCTCGTTCCGAGATAGTACGCTTCCGCTGCTGTTAAAAAAGGGGTTGTATAAGCAGTCTCCATTCTTTTCACTTTGGATACGCGAATCGTCATCTGCATAACTTGCAGCATCGATATCTGAGCTCCTCCGGCTATATCGCTCCCGATAACTACTTTTGCACCTTCATCCAGCATTTGTTTTACCGGTGCAATCCCGCTTGTGACATTGATATTGGAGTCCGGGCAATGCACGATTGTCACCCCATGATCCCGAATTGCCATTCGTTCCAGTTCATCAGAATGCACGCAGTGAGCCATCAGTGTATCGTTTTTGAATAACCCATATTTTGCATAAGATTCCCAATAGCGCTTTATATCCGGATGAAGCTGTTTTACCCACTCAATCTCTCTTAGATTCTCGCTAAGATGTGACTGAACAGGCAGATTATATGCATTCGCAACTTGTCCCAGCCACTCCAAAAGCTCATCCGAACAGGAAGGTGTAAAGCGCGGAGTTAAAATCGGCTTAACTTTAGAGAACCGCTCGCTTTCATGGATCCATCGAAGCGTTTCTCTTTTGCTCTGTTCAAGAGTTTCCTGGTAATATGGTTTCGAATTTCGATCCATATTCACCTTCCCGACATATCCGCTGATCCCTGCTGTTTCCAGTTCCTCCATCAGAACCAGCGTGGCGTCTGTATGAAGCGAAGCAAACATACATACGCGCGTCGTTCCGTTTTGAACCAGTTCGTTCGCCAGCTGCCGATATATCTTTCTGGCATATTCCAAATCTGAAAATGCTGACTCGGTCCTATATGTATAGCGATCCAGCCATTCCAGGAGCTGAAGATCCATTCCCATACCTAGCATCGGATACTGTGGTGCATGCAAATGCATATCAGAAAACCCCTGAAGGATCAGGCGCCCACTATAATCATCAACAGGAACAGTACGATACCCCTCTGGAATGGTATCATACATTCCAATTATTCTTGCATCCTCTGAAATAATATATCCTTCTTTCAGGCAGTTCAGTTTTCCCATTTGGGGTGCTGATACTATATCCCCATGAAGTATGCGGATCATAAGCTAACCTCCGATTCAACATCAATATCTTTGAGTTCCCGTTTCTCCACGTCAATGATTACTGTCGAGCTATGATATTTTCGAACGACCTGCTTCCCTCCGCAGTCACCCTCAAGAAGACAGAGTTCCTTATAATACGAGGCAGGAAAGACGACAGGATTGCCACTTTGCCCTTCGGCCATTGGTACAACAATCCTTGATGTGTCTTCTTTGAATTTGGTTAAGAGTCTCAAAACTGTTTTTTCAGTCAGATATGGCTGGTCCGCTACAGAAAAAAGATAGCCGTCTACATCTGATGGGTTAGTTCTTTCAAGACCGATACGTATGCTTTCACTGATCCCGCGCTCCGGGTGTGTATTTAATGCAATCTCATAACCAATCGCTTCCGCTTCGCTGATAAAGTGCTCCTGGAAAGGCTGCGTAACAAGGATTCTCTTTGTAATTATACTGCTCATGCTATCTTTTGCATAAAAGCGGATACTTCTTGACAGCATCGGCATACCGTCAATCTGGAATGATAGTTTGTCAGTTCCAAATCTAGTACTACTCCCTGCAGCAAGAAGAATCAATACAACCGATGCGTTTCTCATTTTTTACGGATCCTCATCGAAGGTTTTCGAAATACAAAACGCCCTGCATAAGGCTTGACTATTTCTCCATTTTCAACAACAATTTCCCCACCCAGGATTACGTCTCGGGTCTTCCCTAACACTTTAATTCCTTCATACGGCGAATTATCGCAGTTATGAAGATTTGTTTTCCAGGAAATCGTATGAGGCGAATTCGGAGAAAAGATGACGATATCCGCATCGCTTCCTTCAAGCAGAGCTCCTTTCTGCGGATACATGCCGAAGATTTTAGCAGCATTTTCGCTGAGCAGACATGCCATCTGTTCAATTGTAATAAACCCCTGCTTCACCGCAAATGTATAGACCAGCTCAGCGCGATTCTGAATGCCGGCGCCTCCGTTTGGAACAGCTGCGAAATCCCCTTCCCCGAGTGCTTTCTGCTTTAGACTGAATGAGCAGTGGTCTGTTCCAATAAAGTCTATCGAGCCATCTCCCAATGCTTTCAAGAGAGCATTTCTATCATGCTCTTCTCTGAGAGGTGGCGACATAATGTATTTTTCCCCGTCAGGCTCGTCGTACTGTGATATATCCAGCGTCAAATACTGAGGACAGGTTTCAACATAGATCTCTTCCCCTCGTTCTCGTGCATTTTTCACTTCTTTCAAGCTTTCCTCACATGAAAGATGGACTACCCAAGCGGGTGCTTCCGCAAGCTGTGCAGTTCGCATCAAAGCAGCAACGCCTGCCGCCTCAACAATATCCGGCCTAGACAGTGCATGCGCCATAGGGTCATATCTTCCATCTTTGTGCAATTCATCAATCTTCGCATTCAAAAGATCAAAACTCTCGCAATGAACGCCTATTATACAATCCTTGTCATCAACGAATCGAATCGCATCATAGATCTTGCCATCATCAACTCTCATAGCAGGGTAAACCATATACATTTTAAAAGAGGTCACACCCTGAGAGATCATCGCATCAATTTCTGACTTCCTTTCGTCGTTCCATTCTGAAACAGCAAGATGAAAGCCATAATTGCAACTGCTTTTCCCATCTGCTTTGAGGTGCCATTTATCAAGAGCCTGCTGCATAGTCATGCCGCGATCCTGTGTCGCAAAGTCAAGAATCGTTGTAGTTCCGCCTATAATTGCCGCTTTTGTTCCTGATTCAAAATCATCTGCCGTAGTGGTAGAAGTCAGTTCAAGATCCAAATGCGTATGCGTGTCTATAAATCCCGGAAAAACATAGCATCCATCGGCTTTAATTATATAATCCGCATCTTCCTTGATTGCCGGCGCAATACGTGTAATTATGCCATTTTCCGTCAAAACGTCTGCATGAATACACTTCTCAGCACGCACGACGGTACCGTTTCGTATCAGAATCTTCATAACACACCTCGAGACCTTTCATTATTTCAAATTATAACATACCAAAATGTATCAAGCAATGATGGTATGGGACTGTTCGCGTTGTTCTAATATTAGAATATCGTTTTTATGCATGATCATCTACGAAACACTTTCTTTCCATCTCGCGTTATGTTATATTAATAATGGATAGAAATAGAATGAGGAGGCTTATATGGTTGTTGGAAAAAGTGTCAATCGTGTCGACGCGTTTGACAAAGTGACCGGGCGTGCGAAATATACAGATGACCTTGCAGAAAAGAGCTCTTTTATCATTAAAATAATGCACTCCACGATTGCACACGGCTATGTAAAGTCGATTGATAAATCAGAAGCAGAGAAAATCGACGGTGTACTGTACATTGCGACGTGTTTCGATGTACCTGATCTTCCGTTTCCTACCGCTGGACATCCGTGGTCTACGGATCCGCATCATCAGGACGTTGCCGATCGTCTCCTCTTAAATCGTCATGTCCGATATTATGGAGACGATATTGCCGCTGTTGTTGCCAGGGACGAGGTTACGGCCAGCCGCGCTGTTCGTGCGTTGAAAGCTGAATACGAAGAACTTCCTTTTGTTCTGGATCCAATTGCTTCCATGCAGGACGGCATTCCGCAGCTTCATGATCAGTTTTCTCATAACATCCTAGCGCATACCTGTCTGACAGATGGCAATTATGACGAGGCGATTAAGGAAGATGGCCTGATTTGTATTGAAGGCTGGTATGATACGCCCACTGTACAGCACTGTCATATTGAAAATCATATCTGTTTTGCTGAGCAGTTGAATGGAAAAATCGTAATAACATCTTCCACACAGATACCTCATATCGTAAGGCGTGTCGTCGGTCAAGCACTTGGTATTCCATGGGGTAATGTACGTCTGATCAAGCCATATATCGGAGGAGGATTCGGTAATAAGCAGGATGCACTTTATGAGCCTCTATGTGCTTATCTCTGCACAAAAGTCGGCGGACATCCTGTTAAGCTCGATGTCAGCCGCGAGGAAACTTTTGTCTCGAACCGTGTGAGACATGCCATCCGTTTTCATCTGCTCAGCTGGCTTCGTAAAGACGGTTCCATAGTCGCGCGGAAAGCAGAGTGTTTCTCGAATCAAGGAGCGTATGCTTCTCACGGTCATGGGATCTGTGCTAAGGGAGGCGGTGCGATTCGCCAACTCTATCCTGTGCCGAACTTTATATGTGATATGTACACTGTTTATACAAACACACCGGCATCTGGCGCTATGCGCGGATACGGTATTCCCCAAGCCATGTTTGCTTTGGAAAGTCATACTGAAGACATAGCTAAAAGTCTTGGTCTCGATTCAATCGAATACCGGAAAGCTCACATGATGCCAGTTGGGTATTATGATCCGTTCTCCAAAAACGTCAATTACTTCGACTCATTGAATCAGTGTATTGAGAAAGGAAAAGCCTATATCGATTGGGATCGAAAGCGAAAGGAATACGCAAATCAGACGGGTGATATCCGCAAAGGAGTCGGCATGGCACTGTTCTGGTATAATACAGCCGTTTGGCCGATCTCTCTGGAATCCTGTTCTTGTCGTATGGTTCTGAACCAGGACGGCTCCATTCAGTTGCAACTTGGCGAAACTGAAATCGGTCAAGGTGCTGATACCGCTTTCAGCCAAATGGCTGCCGATGCAGTAGGAATTCCCTTTGAAAGCGTTCATATCCTTTCAACACAGGATACAGATATAACTCCTTTCGGCACCGGTGCATATGCTTCCAGACAAACTTATGTTGCTGGCTTTGCGATTAAGCAAACAGGCGATATCCTACGAAAGAAAATTCTGGATTATGCTCATAAACTTTATCGCATGCCTGTCCAGATGCTAGATCTTGTTGATGGAATGATTATCCGCGTATCGGACGGATCACTGCTAGGATCATTGTCAGATGTTGCAACAGAAGCCCTGTACAGTCTGACAGACAGCATTCATATAACTGCAGAATCCACATATCAGATTAAATCTAATGCGTATTCTCTTGGCTGTTGCTTTGCCGAAGTAGAAGTGGATATTCCGCTCTGTAAGGCCAAACTCCTCAACATCATTAATGTCCATGACTGCGGAACACTTATCAATCCTGCTTTGGCAGAGGCACAAGTTCATGGCGGAATGAGCATGGCTATCGGCTATGGATTGTCTGAACAACTCCTTTTCGATGAAAAAACAGGCCGGCCGTTAAACAACAATCTACTCGACTATAAACTTTCCACAACGATGGATCATCCACATCTGGAAGCGCAGTTTGTGCAGAATCCGGAGCCGACAAGTGTTTATGGAACAAAGGCATTGGGCGAGCCCCCTGCTACACCATGTGCTCCCGCGATCCGAAATGCAATCTTGAATGCAACAGGCGTTGCGATCAACAAAGCTCCCATAAACCCCCATGTATTATTCGCCCGCTTCCGTGAGGAAGGTTTGTTATAAGGAGGTATCCGCTTTATGTATGATATCAAAGCACTTTACGAAGCAACATCCATCGCAAACGCAATCTCTTTGCTAGAAGAGCATCCTGACGCTCGTATCATTGCCGGTGGAAGCGATGTCCTTATTAAGCTTCGCGAAGGCAAACTGGCAGGTTGTGAACTCGTCTCAATCTATAAACTCGATGAGATGCGCGGTGTATCCATGGATAATGACGGTACAATCCGCATCGGCGCTTTGACCAGTTTCTCTCATATCACAAAAGATCCTATCATCCAGGCAAACATTAACGTCCTAGGAGAAGCTGTTGACATGGTCGGAGGACCTCAGATCCGTAACATAGGAACTATCGGCGGTAATACTTGCAACGGTGTCACAAGCGCCGATTCTGCTTCCACACTTCATGCATATGATGCGGTCATGGTTATCCAAGGGCAGAATGGAATCCGTCAGAAGCCAATCCGGGAGTTCTATATTTCCGCCGGAAAAGTTGATCTGAAACACAATGAAATTCTTACGTCGATCCTCATTCGTAAGGAATCTTATGAAGGATATAAAGGGCGCTATATCAAATATGCGATGCGAAATGCGATGGATATCGCAACACTCGGCTGTTCTGTCAATTCCAAGCTCAGCGCTGATAAAAAAACGATCCTGGATGCAAGGATTTCATACGGCGTTGCAGGTCCTGTACCAATGAGAGCAATATCCGCCGAAACCGCAGTAAAGGGGCTTCCCGTTTGTATCGAGTCCGTGGAAAAGTTCGCAAAAGCAGCTTTGAATGATGTGAATCCTCGCACGTCCTGGCGTGCCAGCAAAGAGTTTCGACTTAATCTAGTAGAGCAGATGGCTAAACGCGCTCTTACAGAATCGATACGTCTGAACGGAGGTGAAATCTGATGCAGACAGCTTTAGTGAAATGCACTATCAATGGGATCCCTACTGAAACGATTGTTGATGTCCGCGCTTCGCTGACAGATATGCTACGCAATGATTACCGCTTGACTTCTGTGAAAAAAGGCTGTGAGGTCGGTGAATGTGGTGCTTGCAATGTTCTGATTGATGGCGAGTGTTTTAATTCATGCATTTATCTTGCCGTATGGGCTGACGGTAAAGAAATACGAACCGTAGAGGGATTATTAGGCGAGAACGGTGAATTGAGCGATATCCAGCAGGCGTTTATTGATGAAGCAGCTGTTCAGTGCGGATTCTGTACTCCGGGATTCATAATGTCTGCAATAGAGATCCTCGAATCCGGCAAACTTTACAGCCGGGATGAACTTCGAAAGCTCCTCTCCGGTCATCTCTGCCGGTGTACCGGATATGAAAACATCCTGAATGCCGTGGAAAAAACCATGAAAAAGCGTCTTGGGATAGAACAATAGTGCCTAGGCGTATTGGCTGAATTTAAATCAATAATGATCTTTCGGTTCAATCCATCAACAAACTAAAAGTAGGCACAGAAAAGTGCCTACTTCTTTTGAATAATTGGTCATAATCAGAGATAATTACATTGCTGTATCACCTTCAAAAGAGTATATCAGTCCCATTTGTCTGCGACATTCATCCAGAACATGCATTGTCTGAAGGGTTGCTTCCGGCGGAACATATCTGCTTGTAGTAAGGCCTTCACGGATTTCTTCTGCCACAAGATCAAATTCATTCAACATTCCTCCATACCCTTTTACAGATTCCAGTGTCTTCCATCCTTTCTTCAGTTTCGCACTGTTCGCCTTATGAAACAAAAACACTGAGGTTTTCGCAGTGCTCCCCCGAATTATGAAACGCTCCAAGCCCTTCCAGTCATCTATAGACGCAGATGCTCTGCAAGTCAATCCGTTTTGAAAACTAAGATCGATTTCTTCACCCAGATCAATTCCTCCAGAAAGACGTCCATAGCATTGAACTTGAAGAGGCAGTCCAAACAAGCGTATCAGATAATGAATCGGATAAACACCGATATCGAGCAACGCGCCTCCACCCTGAGCTGGATCGGTTACGCGTGGCGCATACCCTTTCCCATTCATGTGATAATTCGCAAGCACATATGAAATAGTTCCAAATTCTCCGCGGTCAACCCATTCCTTCATACGGTTTGCGACCGGAGCGAACCAGGTCCACATCGCTTCCGATACATAAAGCTTTTTATCCCTGGCGATTTGAAAAAGATCTGCCGCCTGTTTTTCGGTCATCGTAAACGGTTTTTCGCAAAGTACCGGCTTTCCAAGCAACAACGCCTTTTTAGCAAGTGGATAGTGTGAAGGATGCGGAGTTACTATATATACTCCGTCTACTCCTTCCGAAAGGATCGCCTCTTCCGCTGTTCTACAAGCAGATGCTCCATACTGTTGTGAAAAAGCAATGTTCTTTTCCATTGTTCTGGAAAAAGAAGAAACGATACGGTGCCTGCTAGATGCAGTTATCTCCTTTGCCACTTTCTGTGCAAGAGTTCCTGTTCCAAGAAAGCACCAGTCAAATGGCTTAATGCTCATATTTCCGCTCCTTATAGTCCGAGTCCTTTTGCTACGGTTGTGACAAAATCCTGAACGTTCGTTATTATGGCTCTCGCAGACAGGCTTCCCCTGTCAGCCAGTTTATTTGCTGTGAATTCTGATATATCAATACAGTAAAAGTATACCTGTCTTACTGTTCCATCCGCAAGAACACGATAGGATGGGGTCATATTGCCGACCGCAATCGAGTGTAGCATTGTCGCCATGCAGATGACGGTTGTTGCTCCGCGTATCTGGTTGCGCATAGCATCCTGAGCCTCATATACATCTCCGTAAACCGGAGGGAGCGGACCATCATCTCGAATAGAACCGCCTAATACATATGGGATACCTTGTTTTTCACATGAATATATGATTCCGTTGTCTATACCTTCTCTGCGGATGAACTCTTTGATGCTTCCATATGAGCGGACACGATTGATCGTATCAAGATGATTGTAATGCCCATTGTGCTGAGGTTTCTGCGAATAAATATTCACGCCAAGAGCTGTTTTCAAATACGCTCCCTCCAGATCATGCGTAGCTAGCGCATTCCCCGCTAACAGCGCATCCACATATCCATTCATAACCAGTTTCGCGAATGCACTTCTTGCGTCGGAATCAAACGCGACAGCAGGTCCTAGAACCCATACGATTTTCCCGTTGTCCCGGTCATGACGAAGGACATCATACAAATCGTCATAATCTTTTGAAAATGCAGTTTCTCTTGTTCTGTTCTGACGGAAAGCGAATACATCTTGTCCGTTGTTCTCTTCATGAAAACCTTCCGCATGAACATAGATCCCATCGCTGCCGTCTTCAGACCTGCCGCAGATAACAAGGTCGCCCTTTTTCAAATGACGAAATTCAACAACTTGAATGGAGTTATCCTGCACTACTGGCACACAATCCATTCGGCTTTCCTCCGCTAGAATCCATTTTCCGCCGATTTTAAAATATTCGGGAAAAATGCTCATTGCATGATAATAATCCGGTGCAACGCCATCATGTTCCACTCTGGAACAAACAGCGTCAGACGCATTTTTGAATCGGATATCCGAAAAAGATGGTGTATGGTATTTCAATAGTTGTAATGGCAAAACAAGTTTCCCCTTTCATTTTACTTGCTGTATATTTATGATTATATCTGTAAGGAATAAGCCAGTCAAGCAAACTGCTCTCCTTGACACGTTTTCAAACATCATACAATATGCAATTTCTTGTATTCCAATTCCACCTGTGATATTATATATTTTGAAAGACAACTAAAGAGGTTTGATTATGAAAGTATCAACCAAAGGTCGGTATGCTCTACGTCTTATGGTCGATCTTGCTATCCATTATAACTGTGGGTTTGTATCCCTTAAGGACATATCTGACCGACAAGGCATTTCCAAGAAATACCTGGAGCAGATTATTGCTGTTTTTGCGAAATCGCACTTGCTTCGCACCAATCGAGGCTCTCAGGGAGGATACATGCTTGCTGTCTCTCCCGACCAGTGCACCGTAGGCGATATTCTTCGCCTTACGGAAGGTTCCATTTCGATTGTGGATTGTGTTGATCAAGATCCTCAAATTTGCGATCGGATTACATTCTGTCCGACCCTGCCCGTATGGAAAGGGCTGTCCAAGTTGATCAATGAGTATTTGGATGGAATAACTTTGCAGGATATTATCGATCAGCATGTGTCTTCCGGCGGAGATGATTATGTCATTTAGATGTTGCGTTTTTCAAGTGAACTTTCACACCAACTGACGCTCTGTTTAGCAGAGCTTCCTATTGCCTTTTGATTAATCCGAAACACTAAGCAGTGTCACGCTATTCTTTTTTTCGGAGGTTGTTATGCGTACCATCAAGACAGTCTATAAAATCGGGCAAGGTCCCTCCAGTTCCCACACTGTCGGTCCATTCCGCGCGGCAAAATGGTTTAAAAGTCAATACCCGAATGCAGATTCTTTTGAAGTAACACTCTACGGATCATTATCATACACCGGAGCAGGGCATGGAACTGAAAAAGCGATCCGCCGTATTATGCCAGACGCTGATGTGCTGTTTGATCGCTCTATTCCTGAGGATGAGCTCCCACATCCCAATACAATGCTGTATAGAGCTTACAAAAATGGTCAGCTTCTCGGCAGCAAGAGAATCTTCAGCATCGGCGGCGGATCGATCCGTTGGGAAGGCGGTAAAGATGATGAAGACCGCGAACTATATCCTCAAAAAAATTTCGGTGAGATTCTTTATGATTGTCATCTGGAAGGTATTTCACTTATAGATTTCATCAAACGAACCGAAGGTCCTTCTCTTAGATCATATCTTTCTACCGTCTGGGCCGCAATGAAGGAATCTGTTGAGCGAGGATTGGAAGCGGATGGGGTATTGCCCGGTGGTCTCCACCTAAAAAGGCGCGCTAAAGAGCTTTATGAAGCACGTTGCTACAACGAAAGTGCCGATGTGACCATGAACCGCCAGATTGCCTCTTACGCATTCGCTGTCAGTGAGGAAAATGCAGCAGAAGGAGTAGTTGTTACAGCTCCGACCTGTGGAAGTTGCGGAGTTCTACCCTCTCTTCTATATTATATGCAGTTTAACAAAGGTTTCCCGGAAAAGGAGATTCTCGATGCGCTTGCTGTTGGCGCATTGATTGGAAATGTGATTCGTACAAACGCCAGTATATCCGGAGCAGAATGCGGATGCCAGGCAGAAATCGGAAGTGCCAGCGCTATGGCAGCTGGCGCACTTGCCGCATTATATAAACTCAGTTCCAATCAGATCGAATATGCAGCGGAGATTGCAATGGAGCATAGTCTTGGACTCACATGTGACCCTATCAATGGACTCGTTCAGATTCCATGTATTGAAAGAAATACGATTGGCGCAATGCGTGCCATGGATGCGGTCAATTTATCCCGTTTTCTTGTCGGCACCCGTAAGATCTCTTTTGACGATGTTGTTGCAACTATGTATCAAACCGGCTGCGACATGAACGAGAAATACCGAGAAACCTCCCATGGAGGACTTGCCGCAATCTACAGCACTCCGGAATTGTTCTCCGGTCCGCGTTTTTCATAAAGCATTGCCATTCTTTCAATAAAGCAAGAAAAACACCGTCCGTTTTCGGACGGTGTTTTTGGTGGAGCATAGGAGATTCGAACTCCTGACCTCAACATTGCGAACGTTGCGCGCTACCAACTGTGCTAATGCCCCTCAGTTGCAAAAGTTATTATACATGTTTTTCTGAAAAAAGCAAGCATTATTTTTGAGAAATCAGTAAGCCCAAACACTGCAAATCTATTAAAGAGCATCATTGAATTCGTACGTTCGGATCTTCGTCAATCTCTCAATCCAGCTTTTCTGTCAGCGATAGTGCGCGCTACAAACACGCCGCTCGCTGATGCATGAGAAAGCGAGTGAGTAATTCCGCTCCCGTCCCCGATCACAAACAGCCCCGGATAAGCCGTTTCCAGATGTTCATTCAGTTCAACTTCCATGTTATAGAACTTCACTTCAACGCCATATAGAAGTGTGTCATCATTTGCTGTCCCTGGAGCAATCTTGTCCAGGGCATATATCATTTCAATTATCCCATCCAAAATCCTCTTTGGAAGGACGAGGCTTAAATCCCCTGGAGTTGCATTCAGCGTCGGTATAGTAGTTGATCGTTCAATCCTCTTCTCATTGCTTCTTCTTCCTCTGATTAGATCTCCAAATCGTTGAACAAGAACACCTCCTCCAAGCATATTGGAGAGTTTCGCAATACTTTCCCCATATCCATTGCTGTCTTCAAAAGGTTCAGAGAAATGTTTGGAAACAAGAAGCGCGAAATTTGTATTATCTGTTTGCTTCGAGGGATCTTCATAACTATGCCCATTGACGGTAACGATTCCGTTAGTATTCTCTGTTACGACAATCCCATGCGGGTTCATGCAAAATGTCCGTACATTATCTTCAAACTTTTCAGTGCGATAAACTATCTTACTTTCATAAAGTTCATCCGTCAGATTGCTGAATACGACTGCCGGCAGTTCAACACGTACACCAATATCCACTCTATTCGATTTTGTGGGGATCCGCAGTCTTCTACATACTTCCTGCATCCATTTGCTTCCGCTGCGTCCGACAGATACGATGCAATTATCGCTTTCAAGTTCACCTTTTTCTGTGATTACATGAAATCCACCGTTTTCATCAACAGTAAGGTCTTCCACCTTTGTGTCAAAATAAAATGCTGCATGTTCTGATATAGTTTTGTACAGATTATCCAAAACAATATAATTGATATCCGTCCCAAGGTGCCGCACTGAGGCGTCCAAAAGCGTTAGTTTATGCTGTATACAAATGCGTTTGAATGCTGAGCCGGCGGTTGAATACAGCTTCGTCCCTGCCCCCCCGTAGCGAAGATTGATCTCATCCACATAATGCATCAAGTCCAATGCCTGTTTTTTGCCGATATACTCATACAATGTGCCGCCGAAATCATTCGTAATATTATATTTACCATCAGAGAACGCGCCGGCGCCGCCGAATCCGCTCATTATTGAGCAAGTTCTGCAATGAATACAGGATTTGATCTTCCTGCCGTCAATCGGACATTTGCGTTTGGATAATTCATGACCCATCTCTATCACTGCGATGGAATCATTGGGTCTTTTGTTCAACAATTCATAAGCAGCGAATATGCCTCCAGGGCCTGCTCCAATAATAATCGTATCAAAGCGCATAATATACTCTCCTGTATCCAAGGAACTAGAATACCGTGAATGATATCATAACCCTCTCTCATTTGCAAGGGTTACCTGTCTTACTTCAGCAATAGCCCATCAGCTTTAATCGACCTGCTCAGGGGCATTATCTTTCTTTTCCACCACCAGCACTCTGATACTGTAGTTCACAAAGAAGTTGCAAATATTTGTCATATTTCCATGGGTGCGCACTTTCTTTTTATGAAAGTTTCGTGTATGATTATTTATATGAAAAGGTCTGAATCCTTTGGAGGTAAAGATATGGCAATAAAAAAAATCAAACTGACCCCTGCGGGGATTCTGTTTTTGATTGCTATTGGAGTTTTGCTGATCGCCCTTATTTCCGTGATCGTCGTTTTGAGTACGACCTGTGGTGGCGAACGCGAAGCTAATCGTGCAAATCAGGTTGAAATATCCTCTGAGGAGCCAACTGCAGAGCCGACTCCAGATGCCACGCCGGCAGATATGCCTGCTTCATCTGAAGATGATACTCCAGATCCTGACGATCCTGAAATGACGTCAGGTCCATCCGATCTAAACCCGATTGAAACGCCTGAAAATACGGATTCTTCCGGTGGTATCATCGTCACGACTCCGGATGTAACTCCCGCCGCATCCCCTTCTTCCACGGAGAAGATTTACACATCTCCCACTTCTGCTCAGAAGAAAAATGCAAAAGACGGATATCTTGTCAAAGATTCTGTTAACATGCGAAAAGGTCCCGGAACAAGTTACTCCATTGCAAAAAAAGGTCTTTCAAAGAATACGACCGTAACTTTATACGAGCTTCAGGGTGATTGGTGGTTCCTTAAATGCAACAATAGTTATGGTTATATCCGAAAGGATATGATTAAAGAAGGAAAACTTGCTACACCAAAGGCGGACTCCAGTACATATGAAGGCACTATTAAAGTGAATAGTATCGCAGCGCTTCGCAAATCCGCTGATAAGAGTTCTAAATGCCTGAAAGAACTGAAGAACGGTACTAAAGTCACTGTCTATTACAAAGTCAAAGATAACTCTGGAAACTACTGGTATTATGTTGCTGCCGGTAAAACAAAAGGTTATGTTAAGGCAACTCTCGTCAGTACAAGCAATAAAGTTCCGACAAAATAGGCTCATCATTATAATGAAGTAAAAACAACAGATGCGTTTCCAAAAGTACTCGTGAAACGCATCTGTTTTTCAGTCTAGCGAAAAAGAGAGGATATTGGATTCTATTTTATCTCTTCCTGTGCCTCTTTTGTCCTCATACGATCCCAGAGACCATATTTTTCCGTATTCATAATAGCATGCATCATCTTGATATCAGCATCCGGAACGATTTTGCATAGATACTGAATCAGATTCTTTGCCTCTTCTCTTTTTGTATTTCCAGCTATTTCGCAGTTTGCAGGCAGAATCGGAAGTTCTAGTTGCCGTGCTACTGATAGGCAGTGTTTTTCAGGAACATAAATCAAAGGCCTGATCACTGTAATTCCTGTCCGTGTCAAGTAGGTCAGCGGAGCAAATGTATTGACTCTTCCCTCGTAGAGTAGTGACATCAGAAATGTTTCCAGAACATCCTCGCGGTTGTGGCCGAGAGCTACTTTATTGCAGCCGCGCTCCAGTGCTGCTGAATTTAGCGCTCCCCGCCGAAGTTTTGCACAAAGCGCACAGGGTGACCGCTCTGAACGATACTCAAATACTACTTTTCCTATTTCTGTTCGTATCGCTTCGAACGGAACACCAATCTCAGCTGCATATTGGGAAATTGGTTCAACATTCTGATATTTGAGTCCTAGATCCAGCATAATCGCACATACATCAAATCTAGTTTTACTGAATCTTTGATACAGTTTTAATGCATACATCAGGAGCAGGGAGTCCTTTCCGCCGGAGACTCCTACACAAATCTTATCTCCATTTTCTATGAGATGATACTTCTCATCTACCCTTCGAATTGATCCTAAGACTCTTTTCACTCTATTTACTCCATTTTTTGTAAACAATTATAATCCACATATCTTCTTATTGTAAACCTTCGTTTTTCAGTATGCCTTGACAGAATCTTAGACAACTTGTAAATATAGTACTAACAGATTGCGAAACACTATCATTTTTGATATAATTTTAAAATATGTGAAATAAGAGGTGCGATATGACGCTTACAGACATTTTTTTGATCGGAGTTGGCCTGTCCATGGATGCCTTCGCCGTTTCTATGTCACAAGGGTTTAAAATGCGTCAGTTGACATGGCAGCGCATTCTTTTAATCAGTATTCTGTTCGGTTTTTTTCAGGCTCTGATGCCACTTCTTGGTTTTTTGCTAGGGTCGTTCGTCGCACCATTTATTCGTATAGGAAAATGGATCGCTTCTTTTGTATTGTTTTTTTTAGGATTTAAGATGATTTACGACAGTTTTCATGAATCTTCAGAGAAAGAAGCCAAAGAGCTGTCAACTATCTGGGATCTTCTGCTTCTTGCTGTTGCCACCAGCATCGATGCGCTCGCGACAGGCGTATCTTTTTCTCTTCAAAATGCCATTGTCTGGCTGAATGGAGGTATCAGCATTTTTTTTGCAGTTTCACTTATTGGCGTCACGACATTGTGTCTTTCTGCCTTTGGGGTAACCTGCGGACATTACTTTGGGACAAAGTATCAAAAGCATGCTATGATATTCGGAGGCTGCATCCTGATTCTGATTGGAATTAAGATTCTTTTGGAGCACTGAGCAATTTCCAAACTTCACTATAATGTTTATGATTTTTAATCGGGATATAAAAAATTTCATCAAGTATTTACTGCTCACCGTTTTGACAGTTTTATTGACATGCTCCATGTACACACATGGTTCTGAAGCTATTCGTACAGCAGATAAGCAGGCGACATTGGTCTATTCGGAAACGTCAACAGTTCCACCAACTCATGCACAGTATGAAGATATCATGATCCTGACTCCTTCCCCGACACCAATACCAACACCAACCCCTACCCCCACTCCTTCTCCCACCCCGACTCCAACCCCGACTCCCACTCCTTCTCCCACCCCGACTCCTCCTGGTTTAATCGGTGGAAAATACCCTGTTTTTTCTTACGAAGGAGAACCTTATCAGGATGAGTATTCATTTATAAGCGATACGGTTTCGATAAGTATGTCTGTTCATACCGACAACCCCTATGGTAAGAGAAAACTGGTTTATTTTGTCGCAGACATCTATATACAAGATCTTTCATCTTTTCGCACAAAATCAGCCAAAGGCTGGACTGTCAGAAAAACCGGAAAGATTTCAAACATTAGCAAGTCTGCGAATGCAATTCTCGCAGTAAATGGTGATTATTACATTCATTCGTCAAAATCGCTTGTAGTCCGTAATGGTGTTGTGTACTCTAAAAGGTTGAATAGTGGACGTGATATTTGCTTCCTTTATAAAGATGGATCTGTTCATGTTTGCAGATCATCTGAATACGATCCTGATATGGATTTTTCCAATGTTTGGCAAGCATGGCAATTTGGTCCTTATTTAATCGAAGAAGATGGTTCTCCCAGGACAAAGTTTCCTGGATACGGGATCACCCCTCTGAACCCTCGTACTGCATTTGGATACTATGAACCGGGACATTATTGTTTTATCGTAGCGGATGGAAGAAGATCTAAGTATTCAGAAGGTCTGACACTTTCAAGCCTTGCCAAACTGATGGTAGATCTTGGCTGTACACAAGCATATAATTTCGATGGTGGCAACTCCGCTCAGCTGTTCTGGAATGGAAGAATTTACAATGATCCTTCAGGCAGTAGTCTCCGACCGATACCGGATATCATTTATATTGTTGAGCCTTGGGCAATTACTGACAGAACCGACGCTGATCCTGTTTTTCCTCCAGTCAATCTCCAAAGCTCCTCAGAGCCAACTCTTGATATTCCTGAAGTATTGGAAACTCCTGATATTATACAGCCGAATACTGCCAATGCTGTTCTCCCGCTTGATACTCCTAATTTAGGTTTTGATCCGGATGAAACTCCTTCTGAGGAAGGATGATCTCAGATTGAATACTATAAAGCCCTCATACACGTGAGATATGAGGGCTTTATTCATTTTAAATAAACATATGATCTCAACAGGTTACGATATAACTGCCTTCAACAATTGATCAGTACTGTCGGTTTTTTCCCATGGGAAAGACGGATTCCCGAAATGACCGTTCTCAGCTGTCTTACAGTAAATCGGCCTTCGAAGATCAAACCGCTGTATGATCGCTTCTGGTCTAAAATCAAATACATTTTTCACTGCATCTGTTAGTTTTTCGTCAGAAACAGAGCCAGTTCCAAATGTATCGACACGCAGAGAAACCGGCTGTGCAACACCAATCGCGTAGGCAATCTGGATTTCACACTGATCAGCTAGACCTGCCGCGACAATGTTCTTTGCAACATACCTTGCCATATAACACGCGCTTCTGTCAACCTTCGTCGGATCCTTGCCTGAGAATGCGCCTCCTCCATGGCGTGCATAACCGCCATACGTATCAACGATAATCTTCCGACCGGTTAATCCGGAGTCCCCCTGCGGCCCACCGATAATAAACCTTCCTGTCGGATTGATCAGGATACGAGTTTCCGAATCCATCAAACTTTCAGGAATAGCAGGCACTATCACTTTTTCCTTGATTTCATTCTCCAACTTTTCTCTCGTAACCTGATCATCATGCTGTGCAGATAGAACAACCGTATCTATACGAGCCGGCTTACCATCTCTATACTCCACAGTAACTTGAGCTTTTCCATCCGGTCTTAAAAATGGAAGTTGCCCGTTTTTTCTCGCCGCGGTCAGTTTTCTCGTCAGTTTATGGGCCAAATCAATTGGAAGGGGCATCAATGATTCTGTCTCTCTACAGGCAAATCCGAACATCATACCCTGATCCCCTGCTCCGGTATCTAAGTCGTCTTTTTCGAGACCTGTTTTGCTCTCAAGGCTCTGATCCACACCCAGCGCAATATCCGGAGACTGGCCATCCAGCGCGACGATAACTCCGCAAGTGCTTCCATCAAAGCCATACTTTGCACGGTCATATCCAATTTTGCATATGGTGTCTCTTACGATTGATTGAATGTCGATATAACACTCTGTTGTGATTTCCCCCATCACCAACACCAATCCTGTCGTACACGCGCATTCACATGCAACACGCGCCATTGGATCTTGCTCGAGAATAGCGTCCAAGACAGCATCGCTTAATTGATCGCATATTTTATCCGGATGTCCTATAGTCACAGACTCACTTGTAAAGAAAGATCTACTCACCCTTTTATTCCTCCTCACAAACAAATAAAAAAACTCATCATAGGACGAGCTTACTGCATCTTATCTATCAGCTTGCGCTGTGGGAATTGGCACCTTGCAAAGCGCAGGTTGCCGGATATCGTAGGGCCCGTCCCTCCATCACTCTCGATAAGGCATGGACATTCTAACACGTACAAAAAAAGAAATCAATACCGATTGTCAAAAGCCTAGATTTCTTTCGGAAATGATCCAACTGTTGCACAGGTCGATAAGTCATGATAGAATCTTATTAAATTCACTTTCGAATAAAAACATGAACATGATAATATATCCTGAAACCAATCTAACCCGCATCGCCCGTCGATCGCGCTATCGTCATCATTGGACAGTGGACCTGATGATTGCTTTATTACTGTTTGTCATCTCTGTTACTGCTCAGGGTATCACCTTATTGTTAATTCTTCTGATTGGTGCCATCATCCAATTCGTATCTGATGGATTATCCGGTGAGGACCTGCTCAGGTTGATAACAGAGTTCGAAACTTCCAGTCAGTTTACTTTACTGGGTCTTTTTTTGACTATAACACTTATCTTGGTTCCAATACTATACTGTACAGTATTTGAGCGACGTCCTTTGACAAGTCTCGGCTTTTCCCTTAATGCAGGATTTCGCGAGTATGTTATAGGTTTGCTCCTCGGGTTAGTTATGCTCTCCTCTGCCCTAGGTATCTGTTATTTGTCTGGTTGCGTTTCAGCCATGTGGATCTGTTCAAACCCGATGCTTCTGCTTGCATTTTTCTTTGGTTATATGATACAAGGCATGTCTGAAGAGGTGTTCTGTCGGGGTTTTCTTCTACAGACTCTTTCGATCTGTAATCCGCCCTGGTTTGCTGTGTTGATTAGTTCGCTTTTCTTTGCATCTCTGCATCTATGTAATAAGGGGATTACTTTTATTTCCTTCGCAAACCTGTTTTTATTCGGAGTCTTCGCTTCAACATATATGTGGCGGAGAGGTAATATCTGGGGTATCGCCGCTGTACATGCAGCATGGAACTTCTCACAGGGTAATCTTTTCGGAATCCCCGTAAGCGGATTGCCTTCTGGTCCATCCCTATTCCAAACTGTTTTCATCGGCTCAGATCATCTTTGGAGCAGAGGTGATTTTGGTCTTGAGGGGGGGCTTGCTGTAACTATTGTCTTGTTTGTTTTCACGGTAGTTTTATTTGTAGTCCCATCAACTAAAGCATCATGTTCCTAAATAAAGAAAAGCCGGCTTAGATAAGCCGGCCAGCGACATATTTCGATAATGCTATTTCTGGAACTGTAGAAGCGTTGATATGGGAAGCAGTTGTTAGAAGAGTTTCTTAATTGTTCCAAGAAGCCCCCGTACGATTGATCGTCCTATCTCACGGCCTATAGAACTGATGGTGCTGGAAGCGACCTTATTGAGTGCAGAGCCTGCTTTAGAAGATTTCTTCTTTTTTGAAGTCGTTTTCTTCCCGCTCTTCTTCGTTTCTTCTCTCGAAGAATTATCAAGCTCTTCCTGTTCCGTTTCCTGTTTTTGTTCCATCAGGATTTCATAAGCCGATCTTCTGTCAAAATATTCTTCGTAGATTCCGAACATTCCGTCTGCCTCAATTTCTGCATGCAGCCGTTCTGCTTCAACTTTCCCCATATACGACTGAGGCGGAAGTATTATTGCCCGTTCAACGATCTCTGGAACGCCCTTTCTGTCAAGAAAGCTCACCAAAGCTTCGCCTGTCCCTAACTGCTGGAGAATCTCAGAAGTATCAAACTCCGGATTTGCTCGAAAAGAGTTCGCTGCTGCCCGTATTGCTTTCTGTTCTGATGGTGTATAAGCACGAAGTGCATGCTGTACCCGGTTACCAAGTTGTGCCAGCACTGATTCCGGAATATCTGCCGGCTGTTGAGTGATAAAAAAGACTCCCACACCTTTGGATCTTATCAGTCTCACCACCTGCTCGATTTTATCAAGAAGAGCACGAGGAGCATCCTTAAACAGCAAATGTGCTTCATCAAAGAAAAAGATCAGCTTTGGTTTTTCCAAATCCCCGACTTCAGGGAGTTGTTCAAACAATTCCGCTAGAAGCCATAGCATGAATGTGGAGTATAGCAAAGGTGACTGAAACAGTTTTTCACAGTTCAGGATATTGATAAATCCATTCCCGTTCTCGTCACACTTGATCCAATCCTCCAGCCTTATGTTCGGTTCGCCGAAAAAGCTGGTGCCGCCTGCATCCTCCAGCTGAAGCAACGCTCTTTGAATTGCTCCAGCACTCTGTCGCGAAACATTTCCGTATTCATTCAGAAACTCCGAAGCATGATTCGCAACATAAGCCACCATCGCCCGCAGATCTTTTAGATCCGTCAAAAGCCATCCCTTATCATCCGCAATCCGGAAAACAATTGACAATACACCTGTCTGAACACTGGTAAGATCTAAAAGTCGTGCTAGCAGCATGGCGCCCATCTCACTTGCTGTTGTACGGACAGGATGCCCTATTGTTCCATAAACATCCCAGAATCGGGTCGGAAAACGCCTATATGGAAATGTCGACGCATCAATTCCAACTTTTTTAAGACGGGTGTTTAATGATTCGCTGGCTTCGCCCGGTTTACAGCATCCCGATAAATCTCCTTTGATATCCGCGAGAAACACCGGCACTCCGATAGCAGAAAACGACTCTGCCATCACCTTCAGCGTAACTGTTTTTCCAGTCCCTGTCGCGCCAGCAATCAATCCATGGCGATTTGCCATTTCCGGAAGGATAAACACTTCCCTGTTTCCGGCCCCGACCAGAATTCGTCCGTCCTTCAGCATGAGGCATAACTCCTCTCCGTTTTGTCAGTTTGCTGTTAAAGCAATATATTTATTCCTTTGGAAGTTCACTAGTACAATGGGGGCACCGAGTGGCATCATCATGAATCTCACTGAAGCAAAACGGGCAAAGACGCGGAGCTTTTGCTGGTGCAACTTCTTCTTTCTTCTTTAGATCCTCAGCCTTTTTCCTGGCTGTGTTTACAGCTTTTACTACGAAGAAAATACATAGAGCTACCAACAGGAAATATATAATGGCAGATACAAAGCTCCCGAAGTTCAGCACGGCTGCTCCCGCTTCTGTTGCAGCTTCGACACTGGCATACTTATTTCCATCAAGTGCAACGAACCACTGTGAAAAGTCAACAGTGATCAGTTTTCCAATTAAAGGCATCAGAACATCGTTAATCAATGAAGATACAATTGCTCCAAAGGCACCTCCAATGATTACGCCAACAGCCATGTCAAGAACGTTTCCTTTGAATGCAAAGGTCTTAAACTCATCAAACAGTTTTTTCATAGTTAACACTCCCTTTTTGATATTATTCAGCAAACGGAAAACCGTTTCCCAAGTTATATTTCACCGCACAAGCTTCTTACAAGCCCTATCTCACTGCCATATTCTAACAGATCATCATGTGGAGTTTCCAGACAGAACGGTAAATTTCTCAATGCCGGATGATTTATAATCCGGCGAATGCCTTCTTCTCCAAACTCGCCCTGCCCGATTGCGGCATGTCGGTCCTTATGCATACCACAACCGTATCGGCTGTCGTTCAGATGAATGTATTTCAAACGTTCCAGTCCGATTATGCGATCGAATTCAGTGAGTACCCGATCCGGATCTTTTGCAATATTATATCCAGCAGCATAAACATGGCATGTATCCAAGCAGACACCGATTTTCTCTTTTAGTCGGATTCGGTCAATCATCTCCCGTATCTCTTCAAATGAGCCGCCTATTTCACTTCCGGATCCTGCCATAGTCTCAAGAAGAAGGATTCCGTGAAATGAAGCATTTAAAATACGATTTATCAATCCGCAGGTTTTTTCAATTCCTTTTTCCTTTCCCTGTCCCACATGACTGCCCGGGTGAATGTTGTAAAGTCTCAGGCCTATACGTTCGAGACGATCCATATCATCTTCAAGAACAATTTCCGCAAAATCTCTTGTTTCTTCTTTTTCCGCACATGGATTTAACGTATATGGCGCATGCACAAGTATTTCCCCAAAGTGATGATCAGCCAGGCAAAGTCGAAAAGTTTCAATATCTATACGATCTAGTTCCTTTGCTTTTGATCCCCGGGGATTTCTGGTAAAGAATTGAAAAGTATTAGCCCCAAGCGAAACCGCTGTTTCGGCCATATGTGTAAGTCCCTTCGCCGATGAAAGGTGGCATCCGAGAATCATGAACTTCGGCCTTTCTTCTTCTGGGCATCTCTCCAGGCTCTTGCACGATCTTCTGCTTTCGCTGCGAGTGCCTTCCTTTTTGCCGTCTTGAACATGTCTCTCTCTGCGATTTCTTCTGCACTTAGTTCATTCTCAAGTTTCAGCCTCAGATCAGAGACGCGTTCTCGCATCAATTCATTGATCCGCTTTATAGATTCCGCATCTGGATTTCCTCCAATCGTCGTTTGGACGTCAATCGGATCGCCGATTGCGATATAAATCGGCTTAAACAGTTTATACCTGCCAAATAAATACACCGGATAAACCGGAGCACCGGTCTGTAATGCCATCAACGCTGTTCCGCCCTTGAATGCCTGAATCTCATCTTCGAAAACAAATCTTCCTTCAGGGAAAACCAAGAGGCACTTGTCATTTCTGAGAAGATCTACACAATTGTTAAAGCTGCGTATGTCGAGCTTACTCCTGTCAACATCGACAAACAACATGCTCCGCCGGATCAATGTCGCGAATTTTGATGGTCCGAGCACTTCTACCGCAGCGAGAGAATAAAGTCTTCTCTGCCAAATTGTTAAAATCAAAACTATCGGATCCATCCACCAAGTATGATTAGAGATGATTATCGCCCTCCCCTTAATAGACGGCATCTTTCCATCCCTATTATAAAAGCGGATTTTAAGAGGTTGTGTCAGGCGCATGAATGGAATCCATGTGAATTTTACGAAATCATATATCCAGAAACGCGGATGGATTGTGCGAAAAAGCGAAGCAATCTTCTTCATTTTATACAATCATTTGCCTTTACAGTTCTTTTATTGACTTATCGGAATCGATAAATCAAACGTTAATGAGGTAAGAAAAGTATAACATGCTCAGAGTCTATTTGCAAGAATGCCGCTTCCGAATGAAGCGGCATTCTCTATTCATTATCCGGCATTTTCCAAACTGTGCCGCTTGTCTAAATCATATTCCTCGATAGATTATCATGTGGATTGAAGGAACTCCCTAATTGATGTATCATACAAAGCTTGATTCTGAAATCGTACATGTGAATGAGCACCATGATCCGCCCATACGATTTTAGTTTGTGCAGGACATGATTGAGCCATTGGTTCGACATATTCCGGTTTTGATGAGACGTCTTCTTTTGAATGTATCAATAGTATCGGTATGTGTATTCTCTTGATATATTGGAAGGGAGCATCTTCCCGAATATCGATTCCAGTATTTTTACGAATCAGATACTCTACTTCCCACAAAACCGGAAACAAAGGTTTCTTATAAGTGTTGAATCTAGCTATGAAAACATCATAGAACGACCGAAACAATCCATCTACAACAATTCCTTTCACATATTCAGGACAATTCGGGTTAGCAGCTACATATATTGCGCATGCAGCACCTATACAAACTCCATGAATCACAACTGCATCTGTATGGCAGTGATAATGCAGGTAGTTAATCCATTCAATAACGTCATGCTGTTCAAGGAATCCAATCCCGCTGTAGACACCATCACTGTTTCCGTGTGCCCGTTGATCGACAACAAGAATATTATAGCCTGCCGTACGGTAAGGTTCAGCATAATAATAACTATAGATGCATCCCTCCGCTCTTCCGCACAGAATCACAGCCGTTTTGTTCGATCCGAAATCTGTAAACCTTCCGCACAGATTCAATCCACTGCTACTGATTGAGACTTCTTTTGTCAATTGATCATATCGCTTTGCCCAGTCTTCAGCAGCCTGATACATTGCTGAATACTCTGGGTCACTTGGGCAACTGTTTTCTCTTCTCCATTTTTTCGGATTCTCCCTGACAAGTTGCTCACGATATACACTTCTTGCAATTGGCATCGTTTTGACAAGCATCAAAGCAGCCGGTAAAACGAAAAGCAGAATAATGCTTCCCAAAATCCAAAGTGTTGTCATATGCCTTATTTGAGAATCCGCTGTAGCCTGTCTGTTTCTTCCGTCAGTTGCTCAGAAAGCGGTTTCCCGAAATAAAAAGCTGCAACAAGACCTGGACCTATATTTGCTCCGCAAGATTGTCCAATGGAGTTGAAAATGATTTCTTTCGGCTTGATTCTCTCCGTTATCAAGTCAGCAAGTTTATGCGCATATTCCTCCCTGAGAGAATTAGCAATGAATACAATCTGTTCCTGTGGATCTTCGATCGTCTGCTGCATATACTCGACAATTGCATTTAACGCCCGAGAAGCGCCTCGAGCTTTTCCAATCACTTGAAACATCCCGGTTTTCATGTTGAAATCAGCAATCGGTTTGACCCCAATCATGGTACCCATAAAAGCCGTCCCTTTCGATAATCTTCCTGCTCGGGCGAGGAAAAATAAATCGTCCATCCAGCCAGTCTGATGGACACGATCCAAGTGATCATCTATCCATTCTGCAGTCTCCTGCAAACTTCTTCCTCTGTTACGCATTTCGTTCGCTGCAATGCAGTACAGCGCAATTGCCGTGGAATACCGTTTCGAATCAATCACACGGATTGTTTGTCCGGGATATTCGTTGAGCAGTTCTGTTGCAGCAATGCAACATTGATCATAAACTGTACTCATTCCTGATGACAATGTTATACAGAGAATATCGTTTCCTTTGTCTAATTCTTTCCGAAAAACCTGCTTCACTTGTTCTGACCCCGGTGCCGCAGATTTGTAAACAAGTTTCTTGTCGGCCATGCTTCCATAGTATTCTTCGGGTGTTAACGTCTTCCAGTCAAGGTCAACTGATTCAAGATGACCGTCTGGAAAAACAACTCCGGATGAAATATAAGCATCTATGCCGAACCTCGTCCTCAATTGCTCATTCATATCAAAAGCTGAATCGGATATTATCGAAAAATAAGACACATTGATTCCTCCTCTTTACCAACATCTCGAACAGTATAACACAGTTCAGAAAGGATTTGCAACACAGTCTGTAACCGCTGATGGATTTGACGAGCACCACAGAATATGCTATCCTGAAGACACTAATCAAAGAGGTCGGTTCATGAATAAAGTCGAATTATTATCCCCCGCAGGCAGTATTGTTTGCGTAAAAAGTGCACTTCGTTTCGGTGCAGATGCCGTTTATATCGGTGGAACGATGCTCCAGCTGAGAGCAAAAAACGCTGCCTTTTCTCTGGAACAGATTCATGCTGCAGCAGCTTTAACGCATTCTTATGGGAAGCGTCTGTATGTTACAATAAACGCGCTTGCCAGAAACAATGAGCTGGATGGTCTGCGTGTTTATGTGAATGAATTAAAGGAATGTGGTGTGGATGCGGTTATTGTATCTGATCTCGGTGTACTTGACACAATCCATAGAGCATGCCCATCCATCGATCTCCATGTTTCAACTCAAGCGAGTTGCCAGAATTATGCTTCTGCTCTCGTGTATTATCATTTGGGAGCGAAGCGTATCGTTCTTGCCCGTGAAATGACGTTAGAGGAAATCCGTTCTCTTCGTTCGCGCATTCCAGATGATCTGGAGCTCGAAGCATTTGTTCACGGAGCAATGTGTATGGCAATTTCAGGCAGATGCATTATCAGCTCAGCGCTTGTTGGCAGAAGCGGGAATCGTGGAGAGTGCGCTCAACCTTGTCGCTGGAACTATCACCTTATGGAGGAGACGCGGCCGAATCAATTCTTTCCAATCGAAGAAGACGGCAAAACGACTGCGATTCTTTCTTCAAGGGATTTGAATTGTATCGATATACTGGATGAGTTGTCTGATGCCGGGGTATCGTCATTCAAGATTGAAGGACGAATGAAAACAGAATACTACGTTTCCATAGTAACAAATGCTTACAGGCACGCTATCGATCAAGATCTGTCTCCAGCGGTTCTCAGGCACGAGCTTGAAACAATCTCCCATCGTCCTTACACAACCGGCTTCTATCATGGGGAATTGCCTTCTGATCATGCAAATCGGGGAACGTATATACAGGATTACTCCTTCTGTGGCACAGTATTACAATGCGAAAAAGGTACTGTCACCATTGAACAGCGCAACCGCTTCGCTGTTGGCGATGTTTTAGAGTACATTTCTCCGACTGCAATAGGATCAATTCCTGTATCTAGTATCACGGATGAAGACGACAATCCGATTCAGGTTGCGAATCATGTCCGACAAATCGTAAAAATCCCGACTGACGCAAGACTCCAGCCGGGGGATATGCTCCGAAAAAAAATATGATTACTATCCGTCTGCACGTGGTCCAAACGTTCCAATGACCTCAATCTTCCAATTCATCTGCCGGACATCAACCTCCGTCAGGATATCCGCATAGACTCTGTTTTCTCCCGGGAGAAGCGTAAGTCTGCCGTCCGCGGTGTAAAAATCTCCATATCCGTAATTGACCCCATTCTCATTTTGAAAAACAATTCGGAGCCCTCCTGTTAATGTTTGCGGGAAACTGTTCATTGCAACACCGTCCAGAAATACACTTTCTCCATATTCATAAATACGAATATCGTTAAGGGTAACATAGTATGTTAAATAATGATTCTCTTCATCTAGAATGAGAACCCCATTCGCATCCGTGCAAAACGGCTGACCTGTCACAGCTGGTACTTCTATGATTTCAGGAGACGGGGTTACTGTTGGAGCAACTGTTGCTTTTGTAGTCGGTTCAGGACGATAAATCATATGTGCATCTTGTATCGTACAGGCAACACACAGGCAAAGTGCTATTAAAACGATTCGTCGCCCAGCGGTTTTCATTACTGATTCTCCATTCTCAAATACTATTTGATTGTTTAATATTATACGCTTTTCAATATGAAAAAGATAGAGCTTCCACTTATGATTTCATAATATCCTGCCTACCTTTATAAAAAAAGTAATTGACAGAACAGCTTCCATTGCGTATAATCTAAACGTTCGCGGTAGTGCTGGAATTGGCAGACAGGTACGTTTGAGGGGCGTATGCGAAGGCGTATGGGTTCAAGTCCCATCTACCGCACCATGAAGAACCGGTAATCGATACTCTTATTCGATTACCGGTTTTTTCTGCACTATATGCTTTTTCCAAGTTCAGTTTGCTTCACACTCCAAATTTTCTTACGGTAATTAATAGTATTACGCTTTTGTTTCTGTCGGCTTTCCGTCTTCAGTCTCAACAATCTGCTCAACGATCATTTCGTTCCGCACTTTTTTATCGCGTCTCAAAAGGTCATACAGCACAGGCACGATATAAACGGTCATAAGCGTCGCATAGCTTAACCCGCCGATGCAGACGATCGCAACCGGTTGAATAATCTCCGCGCCTGTTCCAAATCCGATCGCAAGAGGTAACAGTCCCAATATGGTAGTAAGAGCTGTCATAAGAACAGGTCTGATACGCATCGTGGTTGCCTTAATAACAGCCTCACGCTTTCCAAGTCCCTCATTCTCACGGAGCTGATTAGCGCAATCTACAAGCACGATCCCGTTGTTAACCACAATTCCTACCAGCATAATCATGCCAATCATTGCAACAATACTGACATCAAATCCGGCTGCAAGCAATCCGATAAAACCACCGGCAAATGATAATGGAACTGTCAGTATTACTATAAAAGGTGAGAGGAGCGATTGAAATTGAGCTACCATAATTAAATATATGATTAAAATGCCAAGAAGCATCATCCACAGCAAATCGCTCATTGCATTCATAATCGTTTCGTTTTGACCAGCGTATTCAACTTGACATCCCGCTGGCAATTCGAGCCCGGATAACGCTCTGCGTGCTTCATTTGAAACAAGCGTTACATTATACCCGTCAATTATCGATGCAGATACTGAAACGTATCTTCTCTGTCCTGACCTTCTGATTGAGGAAAGCGTCTCCGCTTCGGAGATTGAAGCTATGTCTCTTAATGGAACGGATTCCTTTGTTCCGTCTCGAAGCGTCGTCTCAATAGACATCTTCTCCAGACGTTTTCTGTTAGATGTCCCGTTTTCAGAATAAATCGTTGCTGACAATGAAGTCGAATCTGTTGAAACGTCTGTAGCTGAAACGGAACTGGTTAATTCCTGTACAATTGCAAGGTAAACCTGCGCTGTAGTTAAGTTATGTTCAATTGCTTTCTCTTTATCTACAGTGATATGCAGCGCAGGAGTAGTCTCTCCTGCTCCTCCGCTAATCTCTCCCAGCCCTTCAACAGTTCTTAGACGTTCCGTAACAGCATCAGCTGCAATTCTTAGATTTGCAAGATCGTTCGAAAAAATGTTCATGGAGAATCCGTCTCCGGAGAGAACAGAACTGTAACTCATCGTCGACATGCCCGCAACTGTATATTCAATCTCGTTCTCGAACGGTTTGAGTACCTCCTTGATGCTTCGAGAGACATCAATGCTCGAGTGTCCGCTGTTCTCATCCACCAATGCATAAATCGTTAATTCATTATTCTGATCTGAAGTAGAAATTCCGATTACACTGATGATACCGCCGTTAATCATTCCTCCAACGTCTGTTAAATACGGAACCTCCTCAATCGCTCCAATCATTCTATCTGCCAGATCGCATCCTTCTTCGAATGAATACTCCTTTGGAATGGTTGCCGTAACAGAAATCTGAGTCCCACCACTTTCCGGAAAATACTCGAATCCTTTTCTCAACGAATAATATGCAGTACTTCCTAGAATTGCAAGTGCCATCAGCAAAGCGATAGCTTTATGTCCAAGCGCAAATCGAACTGTTTTCTCGAATCCTCGCAACAGTTTTTTTTCAAACTTGCCCATCGGCTTAACTTCTCTTACAAGAAGACCTTGCGCAATTGCTGGTATGACCGTCAGCGCAACGATCAGGCTTGCCAGCAAAGAATATGCAATCGTAAGAATCATGTCCATGAAAATCTGTCGCGTTAGTCCTTCAACAAACAGTATCGGCAGAAAAACACAGATTGTCGTAAGAGTAGATGCCGTGATCGCTCCCATCACTTCTTTCGCCCCTCTGGTTGCGGCATCTTTAGCAGTTAATCCGTCAGCACGTAAGCGGTAGATGTTTTCTATTACAACAATTGAGTTGTCGACTAGCATTCCTATACCAATTGCTAGTCCTGCCATGGAAATAATATTCATGGTTACACCCGAGAAAAACATCAATACTAGCGCGAACAATACAGAAACGGGGATTGAAATGCTGACAGATAGTGTCGGACGGATATCGCGCAAGAAAAGGAACAGAATAAAGATTGCCAACGCCCCGCCAATCAGCAAGCTTTGTACAACCGCAGAGATAGCAAGATGAATATAGTCTCCCTGATCCATCAAGGAAACAAAACTCAGCCCAGGATACTGCTCTTCCAGTTCGCGAAAACTCAACGCGATATTATCTGCGACCGTAGCGGTTGCATAGGAGGCCTGTCGTGTGAAAGATAACAGCACTCCACTTTCCCCATTGATTCTTGCATATGTTGTTTCGCTGTTGTCAATCACTCGAACATCAGCTACATCTTTCAGCCTGATAACATCGATATCATCCAGTCCCAGAGAAATCAAAGCAAGGTTTTCCAGCGCATCAACGCTGTTCACTTTATCTCCAACATTAACAATCCAATTGATATCCCCATCCGCGACGAACCCTGCAGGCATTTCGAAGTTCTGAGCCTGTAGCAGCTGCGCAACCAGTTCTTTTGTTATAATTCCATGCAGGTCAGCAGCTTCTTTGGTGGATGCAAGTTGTTCTTCTGCTTGTTGATATGCCTCGTCAAGCTCTTTTTCCCCATTATCTAGTTCTGCTTCGCCCGCTTCTAATTCTTCTCTTCCTTCTTCCAGTTTTTTCTGAGCACTTGAAATTGCATTGTTTGCCTGTTTCGCTCCTTTTTCAAGCTCAGCATAACCGTTCTCAACTTGATCAAGTCCTGCTTTTGCTTCTGCAATTCCCTGATCAAGCAATTTGAGAGCAGCATCCATCTGATCAATTTGAGATACAATCTCAGAAATCTGCCCTCGAGTTAATCCTCTGCTTCCGAGTTCGCTGTCTATAGCAGCGAGCCCCTGCTCAACACTCTGAAGCTCCATCCGGGGAACTGCAAGCGCTGCTTCCCGTTCTTCATCCGTCATGTCCGGATCATTCTCGATTCTTGAAATCGTACTCTGAAGAGTAGATCGACTGCTCTCTAAAAGGTTAATCGATTGTTGAAGAGCAGCTAGCATCGTTCTCTGAGACTGTGCTTCTTCAATTTGAGCGACTAGTACTTCCCGTTTAGCTTCCAGATCATTGATTGTGGCGGTCAGTTGCTCTTTCGTTTCATCAAGTTTCTTCTTTGCTTCCCTGTATTGACGTGAAGCCTGTCCTCTACCGCTGTTTAGAGCAGATTCACCTTTGTTCAATTCCTCCTTTGCATTCTCCAGTTCCTCACGTCCTTCAGCAATTTTCTTTCTTGCTTCATTTAGTTCATCGAATGCTTCCTGTGCTGATTCGTCGATCGATCCGTACAATTTCGCATTCAGTCGATTTATCTTCTCCGAGTTCAGTTCAACTTCGATCTGCTCCTCAATCAGACCGCTCGGAGTTACCGAAGCAACACCGTTTGTTCCCTCAAGCGTTGGAAGAAGCGTATTGTTTACAAACGATGATAGTTCTATGGAATCCATCCCCTGATAGTTAACCGCGGCGACAACAGTTGGAATAAGATCTGTAGACAGTTCAAGAACAGACGGAGTGCCAACCGCTTCAGGCCACTCTCCCTTAAGTCTCGTTACTACCTGCTGAATATCCAACATCGCTCGGTCCGTGTTGACAGAATCCTCGAATGTCAGATAAACCACTGAAAAATTCTCAGAACTTGAAGACGTAATCTCTTTTAGATCATCCATCGCAGCGAGCGTCTGTTCAAGTGGCCTTGTAACAGTCTGCTCGACTTCTTCAGGCGTTGCTCCCACATATGAGGTAAACAGAATAATATAAGGAAAGCTCATCTCAGGCAACAGATCCGGTGTCATTTTCGTGACGGAAACTGTTCCCAAAACCAGAACCAATATGACCGCTACCAACACAGTAAACGGTTTTTTTACACTGTACCGGGAAATCATCAGGTTAACTCCAAATGTTTTGTGTTAAATAGTATATCATTAATGGAACGTGCTCATTGTGACTCTTTTGTGAAATAGAAAACCGACATAGTCAGTTTGTTCTATTAACATACATAGCAAATCCTTCCATCCCATCCCTGTCACTCGGAGTCACGGACTCAATGGTCAATTTTGCCATCAAAGTATGCAGCAACGCGCATCCATGCAGGATCACATCATGTCGATCAACCAGAAGCGGATGCAGTTTTCTGCTCTCACCCATAGCAAATAAGTGTTCCGTTAGAACCTCCAATGATGCAAGTGTAATCACAGTCTTTCCTAGTTCTTTTCCGTCAAAACGGTGCTGGTCAAGTTGAAGCGCTCCGATTGTCGTGATAGTTCCTCCGACTCCGGTCGCATGGTTTTCTGTTTCAGGCACTTCATCCAGTTTCGGCATGACCCAAGAGGCCGCTGCATGGAACAGTTCTGTCGGTGTTCCATAATCAAATAAATCCTTGAATCTAACACATCCTGCCGGTGCGCTGAATGAGGCCTTTTCTGTAACAACCTGCATGCTGCCGCCGCCGATGTCTATAAGCGTCCCCTTTCCTCCTGTAGCTCCATCATATGCAAGTCTGCCTTCTTCATCTCCTGATAAAACTTTCACTTTAAGCACAGGGGTAATCAATGAAAGAAATCCTGACTTATTTTTTGCTTCTCTGACCGCGCTGGTTGCGTACGCATAAACCTGAATCTGTTTTTTCATTGCTTGATCAGCGAGAGCATTTATTACTTCCGCTGTTCTTCTCATAGGTGCGTCCTGTAATATATGTTCCTGATCTTGCCCTTCGGCAAGTCGTGTCGTATGAACCGATTTAAATAAAGAATGTACATATTTCGATGTACATTCTGCTTCCATATATCGAACGGAATTACTCCCGATATCGATTATTCCGATCCTTCTCATCAGTTCTGCTCCCCACTTATAGATCGGTCTTCGATCAACGTGTCCTCCTTGTAGTGCCAGCCATATTTTGCAAGTCCCTGCTGGATCTTATACTCTTCCGTACGCATATAATCAAGATTTCTTCGTTCCTGCTCGTATTCATATTTTGTTTGCGAGAGTTCTTCCTGTTTTTTAGCAAGTTCCTCCTGTGCCTGATGAATCCTAATTCTCTGCGGAATTATCATCCCTGCCAGTGCGAGGATACAGACCACAATCAATAGAAGCAGATAGGTCGGCTTCAGTCGGATTGTCTTGATTTTCAGTTGGTTTGTCCGATTCATTTCCATATTTATTTTTAGTATAGCAGATAATAATTGGTTATGGAACATTTATTATGTATTTTCTACATAACGTTTTCAAAATACTGCCTTTAAATATTCTCTGTTTTACTGCTTGATGTATGAGTGTTAGCAAACGATGCCATCCGCTTGACAAAAGGCAAAACCTACAATAAAATAATCGATATAATTATTCCTTTCTCATCTTTTCTTATTCCTTTTCTTTATTCGGAGGATTCTTCTGTGGATCAAATTTCATACGACAGTATGACCTTATCTCAATTGCGTGCAATTGCTAAAGAGCGCAATCTAGGTTCCGTAGCCTCAAAGCGGAAAGCAGATCTGATTTTGCTTCTAAAATCTTCAGATATTCAGTCTTCTTCGCGCAAAAATGCTGACCCAACCGTTTCTGCGCAATCTCATAAGCAATCTAGCAAAACAAGCAAAGAAAGCAATCCAAAAGATATTCCCTCATCTGTTTCTCTTCCTGTCTCTGCCGGATCTTTAAGTCAAAACGCTCCTGATGAGTCCCGGTCAAATCATCGAAATCCACGCAGCAATGATCAAGGAGCCCTTCTGCAGACAAGTAAGCAAAAGCGGAACGTGCGTGTGCAGCGTCATTCTTCGGAACATACTGAACAAAAAGCGGACTCATTATCCGGACATGAAACGAGTAAAACCTCCGTTCATGATATGCTTCATGCAGAAGACTGCCGTTCTGCTGCAGGAGTTCTTGAGATTATGGAGGGATATGGTTTTCTCCGCGTTTCCAATTATTTCTCCGGACCGAACGATGTGTATGTGTCCATTGCTCAAATTCGGCGTTTTGATTTAAAACAAGGTGATTATATTGAAGGAAGAACCCGCCCGCGGCGTGAAGGCGATAAATATGACGCATTGCTGTATATAGATCGTGTGAATGGTATTGACCCTGAAGCAATCGTTCCGCGCGTCAATTATGAGGATCTGATCCCAATCTTCCCAAATGAACGATATACGCTGGAAACACCGGGTAAATTGAACGACCTTTCCGTGAGACTTATTGATTTGATTGCGCCTATTGGAAAAGGCCAGCGCGCAATGATCGTTTCACAGCCCAAGGCCGGAAAGACGACACTTCTTAAGCAGATAGCCAATGGAATCTCAAATAACTACCCGGAAACTCATTTGATTGTATTACTGATTGATGAGCGTCCTGAAGAAGTTACTGACATGCGTCGTTTCATCAAAGGGGAAGTAATCGCCTCCACTTTTGATGAACTTCCAGAGCATCACACGCGTATTGCTGAAATGGTGCAGGAGCGAGCGATGAGACTTGTTGAGCAAGGGCAGGATGTCGTGATTCTTTTAGATTCGCTTACAAGACTGACTCGTGCTTATAATCTCGTCATTCCTCCCACAGGAAGAACATTGTCCGGCGGCATGGATCCAGGCGCATTGCACAAACCAAAGCGTTTTTTCGGAGCTGCCCGCAATATAGAGAATGGCGGCAGCCTTACTATAATTGCGACCGCACTTGTAGATACTGGAAGCCGGCTTGATGACATCGTGTATGAAGAATTCAAGGGTACCGGCAATATGGAAATCCATCTCGACAGAAAACTCAGCGAAAAGCGTATCTTTCCTGCAATCGACATTTATAAATCCGGAACCCGACGTGAAGAGCTTCTTCTGTCGAAGCATGAACTTGATGGCGTGTATATGCTTCGCAAAGTCATGGCTGGAGGCGGAAGCAGCGAAGTAGCAGAAAGCGTTATCGGCATGCTTGATAAGACAACGAACAATGAAGATTTTCTGACCCGGCTTCGTGATTGGATCAGAATTTATGAGAAGCAGGGTTATTCCTCTGCTCAAAACCGTTATGGCCAGTAAATAGCCACTATGGAAGAACAAAGTGAAAAATGGCTGTAAAAGCTATCTGTTCCCTTTAAAAATCAAAAAAACTTCTTGCATTATTCAGTTTGTGTGGTATAATACCCGACGGTAGTGCATTACACGACGAAGGAGTGATAATACATGAAGAAAGATATTCATCCGTCTTACGGCGAAGCGGTTGTACGCTGTGCTTGTGGCGAGACCTTCCTGACTGGCTCCACCAAGGGAGAGCTGAAGGTCGAAATCTGCAGCAAATGTCATCCGTTCTTTACCGGACGCCAAAAGCTGGTAGACAGCGGCGGAAGAGTCGATCGCTTCAAAAAGCGTTACGGTCTGTAAGATCTGCTCTAATACAGTTAAAAAAGACAATTCAACCCGGGTCACTACCGACCCGGGTGTTTTTCTATATTTTTATAGTTGTACCAGTTGTCATGTTTCTTTTAGATCTTTCAGTTTTTTTGAAGCATTCATCAGTTTCGAATCGATTACATCATTTCAGCTATTAATCAGGTGAATTCTTACTTTAATGATCGATACATAACCTTTAGACTCACATATATGGCATGGATCAATTATACGGCAAATTATAACGCTGATGTCAATTTGAAAGATGGGCAGTACATATCCTTAATTCAATGAACAAACGCCGGTGTGCCTATCAAATAACCTCCAAAGCAGAATTATCTCGCAGACGGTTAGGAATCATACAAACATCTAATGCTACAGCTATACCACAACATTGTTATAAACAGGCTAAGCCAGGATTTCGCCATGTCAGGATACTGATATAAACAGAAATGTCCCCCGTATAGTTAACTCTTTGAGCAGTAAATGCTTAGTCCGTCATTTCTTCATGAACTATCCTAAGTCCTATGACATATCTCAGAATTCTATCCGAAAGACATTTCCGGTCCAAAGCAAACTGGTAGATATAGGGAATGATATCATCCTATCAGATCTAAATCCAGATAAGGTGGATCTGATACATACCGTTGTTTTTTGATTTCTCTCAGTAATGTCGCCTTATACTCATAAAGTCTTTCCCAATTTCTTCTTGTTATCAAGATGATCAACTATGTGTGTATTGCCGTGCTGTGACTGCAGGCCCTGTTGAAGTTCTGAAATATATGCTTTTCTTAGTTTACCACGCCCAGTATGTTCCTCTTTTGTCACCGCTTCATCGGTTTTTGCTTTATGCGCCAGTTCATTGATGTAGCTGATATGTTGCTGTTTTATGACTTCTCTTCTATATTACCGAATACAGCTATGAGTCACAACGAAACTCAGTATTTCTTTCATGTCAGGTCTGTAATAATCCGAGAATAAATAATACTGTTTCAGAAGCGTAAAAAAAAACGCTATTATTTGCTTTTCTTGACACTCAATAATGCTTCCTTTATAATACGACTCAAGTATTATTATGGAGTTATGCATGAGAAAGCTCTTCTTTTTTACATATTTTTGTGTAATTTCGTTTGTTTTATCAACATCTATCGGATGTTTTCCCAGTTCTGAACTACTGTTTGCAAATACTGATTTTAGTACGGAGGTGCCGACTGCTTTTATAACCGATCCCCCCTCGCCTCAACAAGTGCAGCTTACACCACAAGTAACTGAGGTCCAGACTCACATTCCAACTCCGATTCCCACCCCATCTCCTACCCCTACACCTTCACCCACCCCCAGCCCGACGCCAAGCCCAACGCCGACGCCCGAACCAAGTCATAACCCTGCCATTGAATTGCTTCAGTTGGATTCAGAAACTGTAGGCGCATATTCAATCCGTGGTTCGGCAGTGTTGTATAAGTCTCCGAGCACGGACAGTGAATCCGAAAGAGTCTTTCTGTATGGAACTAATCCTGACGGTACTACGTTGTTCCAGATTTCTCCTTCAATCGAAACAGACGAGGGTGTGTTTATACCTGTCTGTTTCCCCCGTAACAAGTGTACCGGCTATGTTCGGGAATCTTCCGTTGTCCAGAGCAATACTATGGGAGGAGAAAACACTTATACCGGATTCATCGCTCGTCAGAATGTCATCATATGGAGTTCTCCCCATTTGGGATATGCAAAAGTGGTAGCCAGAGAAGGATATGAAGCATGCCGTGTGTTCGGTTTGGCTGGCAATAATGACATGTTTGCATATATTCTTACTGAGCAAGGTACATATGGCTACGTTTACGCATCGGCTATTATGCCTGCAACGCCTGATGAACTGATTTCAGTCATGAACCAGCCATTCATTCCAGATTATACGGATTTTAATTTACAGGGAGTGATCGCTTCTGCAATTGAAAAGCAAGGAACGCATGCAGATGACGACGGAATTTTTCTGTATCAACTTCTCTGCGACGCGGGGCTCCGTTTCAATCCTTATTATTATCTGTTATATCAGAAGCCATTTGACAATTCTACGCTTTATTCCTCTGGTTTATATACGGCTGATGTTTACAACTCTATGCGGTTCAAGTTGTTCAACACGAGTGGATGGTTAGTTACATTCAAAGGAAAGCAAACGGAATGGCGCTATATTGATTCTCCCAATCAGCTTGAACCCGGCGACCTGGTTTTCTTTACCGGTACACCAGACAGTAACGCCAATATCGATGAGGAATCCCGTGTTATTTTTCGCGGTCGATACTCAGGTTTTGTTACCAGATGCGGGATCTATCTCGGAGATGATACAATCCTGACCGTTAAAGACCGTACTGTCTCTGTTGTGACTGACGCGTTTTCTTCTGATCGTAATTACCGTTTTGACTCTGGTAGGCGTATTCTCTCTTCTATTCAGAATTACCGGCAGTTCGTGATAGAAAGCATGATTTCTCTGATATATGACCGTCTCGGTACACCCTACGACAATTTTCAGCGTTTAGGAGACACTTCCTATGATTGCTCCGGTATTGTTTGCTGGGCGCTCGGTTCAATGGGTTTTAAGCTGAATGACTATTTTACGTTATATATGGATATGGATAAAGGAGAAACAACTGCCGCCGGTCTAAGCAATCGTGATTGTCTCTATTTTGAACCGCTTGAAAAGATGATTATGCTTAATCCTTTGAGTCAACAGCAAGAAAACCTCAAGGATTTGGAACAGCTTGAAAGAGGCGATCTGGTTTTTCTGGAAAATGAAAAACACTCTCGCATTGGACATGTTATGGTTTATCTCGGCAACAATACTGTTATTCACTCAACAACGGTCACGCGAGCATATCGAGGAACTCTAGTCGCTGAGATCCGGCCTGAATTGCAGAAGCTGTACTGCATGACAAGACGGTTCGGTGAGTTTTAATCTACGCCACCAGGTAAGGATTTTTTCTTGCAATTTCTCATCTCATAGAAAAAAAAAGGGGCTGTGAAAAAAGTGTTTTAAGAAAGCGCTTTCTTCCAGCTCGTTTCTTAATAACAGATGAATGTACAAAAAAGAGAACAGAATCCCGGAAAAAGGGCATAATACCCCTTACCCCGGAGATCCTGTTGTTTTTGGGGATCAGGCTGCATTGCGGAGCCGCATCATCTTGTTGTGGTATTTGTAGAGATTGTGTCCAAGGGAAACCAGATAAATCTCAAGTTTCACGGATTCAAGACGTCTTCTGACGATTCTGTCGCAACATCGATCGAATTTCAGAATGCCGAATGTTCCTTCCGACTGGATCGACCGGTTCATCCTCAGAAGCGCTCCGTGAATGCTTTCAAGGTTTTCGATCACTTCCCTGTGCATCGCGCTCAATTCCTCATTCATCCGGATCG
>JAEEGL014071317.1_pt1 | contig 41317 bp, 42 predicted proteins | sample 9134231 | NCBI WGS metagenome assembly JAEEGL01 (sample SAMN16246548, study PRJNA631951) | gut metagenome | biome: gut microbiome; feature: rumen; material: fiber-attached | host: Bos | place: Iran: Karaj | collected 2018-10
TATTTTTCAAGTCGCTTTTGTTCTTTTAACTCTTTTGCTGTCATAAGCTTATTTGATAACCCCGATCTTTGTAAACGGAAAAAATCTTAACCAGACTTTACCGAGTATCTCTTTTCTGTTGACAATTCCGACTTCGTCGAACCTTGAATCGCTTGAATCGTTACGATTGTCTCCCATGACAAAATACTGGTTGTCTTTAAGTTTGATCGGTTTTGCGGCGTTTCCCGGATCTTTTATGATCGCATTGCCGTATGATTCGATGAGTTCCTCGTCATTTATCAGGATAGTCCCGTCTTCAAGTATCTGGACAGTCTCGCCGGGAAGACCGATGATGCGCTTGATATATGTCTTGTTTGAACCGTCCCTGAAAGGGAAAACAACGATATCGAATCTTTCGGGATCGTGAAATCTGTATGAAATCTTATTTAAGATAAGATTATCGCCGTCAAACAATGTTTCATTCATGGAACTTCCGTTAACTTCCGTTCTTTGTCCCACAAATTTGATCAGTAAAAAAGCCACTGCCAAAACTACAAGAAAATAAATACTTGTGCTTAAAATGTCTTTTAATTTGGAATCCATATTTTTACGGCCTTTCAAGTGATATTTTTCCTATCCTTCCGGCTCTGAATTCGTCAAGGAATCTTGACGCGGCTTTAAAATGATCCGGAACTCCGCCCTTTTTAAGACAGCCTAAACTTAAAGAAACCTTATCAAGCAAAAGTGATTCCTTGGTGACAAACTGCACATCGTCATCAAGAGGTTTTAATGTATCTTCGTCGATCTTATATCTGTCTTTTATAAGACCGAAATAATTATCGTAGAGATAATCCAAAAGATTTCCGGCAAGTTCTTCGACCACCAGTATCTCATCGTTTATGGAGCCGATCATCGCAAGTCTTTTGCCGACTTCCTGATCTTCAAATTTAGGCCACAGTATTCCGGGCGTATCAAGAAGTTCAAGTTCGGGATTTATCTTTATCCATTGCTTGCCTTTGGTGACTCCGGGCTTATCTCCCGTCTTTGTGATGTTTCTTCCGGCAAAAGCATTTATAAATGTGGATTTTCCGACATTCGGTATGCCTACGACCATTGCTCTTATCGGCTGGTTTTTGATGCCTCTTTCAAGATTTCTCTTGATCTTATCGGCGCACACTTCTTTAACTTTGGGCAAGACATTTCTTATGCCTTCTTTTTGTTTTGAATTGATAAAGACAACCTTTATACCCTTATCTTCAAAATACTTTTTCCACTCTTCATTTATATATTTATCGGCAAGATCGGTCTTGTTTAGAAGTATCAGCCTTGATTTTCCTTTTGTGATCTTGTCTATATCGGGATTCCTGGACGATACGGGGCAGCGGGCGTCGACTATTTCGATAACAAGCTCCACAAGCTTCATATCGGCTTCCATTTCGCGCCTTGCCTTGCTCATATGACCGGGATACCATTGAACTGTTGCCATTTTTACCTCACAAATCCCATAAATTCCAATTTATTGGATATTTTAAACCACACTTTTCCGACAAGATAAGAACTCTCAACAATACCTATGTTGCCCGATCTGGAATCTTCCGAAAAATTTCTGTTGTCGCCAAAAACTATGTACTGATCTTCAGAAAGGGTGATCGGATTTTCAAGAATACCGGGATTGGCTATTTTATCATATGCACCCTCTTCGTCCAATAAAACATCATCTATATATATGTATCCGTCCACGATCTTAACGGTATCACCGGGTACACCGATAACACGTCTTATGTAAAAATGGGAATCTTCGTTGCCGTTGGGGAGAAAAGCCACAACATCACCGCGTTCCGGAGAAGAGATGTTGTAGATCATTCGATTTATAAGGATCTGCTGACCGGAATACAATGAAGGTTCCATGGCATTTCCGATAACATTTGTACGAAGACCGAAAACATATATAAGTACAAATCCCATAATGCCCGAAACCGAAAGCCAGAATATCCAGCTGATAAGTTCATGAAGGTGGCTTTGATCGATTTTCTTCTTGGGCTTTCTGTTAAAATCAAGTCCGTTATATCTTCTGCTCATTTTTCTATCTTATCACAAAATTTGCGTAAAAAAAACGGAGCAGAATAATTTCTGCTCCGCTCTGTTTCCTGATTATCTGATAAGTTCTTTAACCTTAGCAGCCTTACCTACACGATCTCTTAAGTAGTAAAGCTTAGCACGACGTACCTTACCCTTGCGGACAACTTCGATCTTGTCTACATTAGGGGAATGTAACGGCCAAGTCTTCTCTACGCCGCAACCGTTGGAAGTCTTTCTTACGGTAAATGTAGCTCTTGTGCTGCCGCCCTGTCTCTTGATGCAGGTGCCTTCAAATACCTGAATTCTTTCCTTTTCACCTTCCTTGATCTTGGCATAAACCTTAATGGTATCACCAACACCAAACTCGGTAATGTTTTCCTTAAGCTGAGCTTCTTCGATTGACTTAATAATGTCGTTCATCGTAAATCCTCCTTATATCGTTAGATGTTCATAATGCATCCGCAACAGAGGACCATCCCATTAATGCAACATTGGCATTTTAACATAGCCTTCCATCCTTTGCAAGCATAAAATATCAATTTCCCTTATTTTTGCGCTTTTTTTCCTGTGTCGGATGTGTTTTTACATATAAATCGTATAGATCCGGCCTGAAACGCTTTGTCTCTTCAAGCGATCTTTCAAGCCTCCACTTTTCAATATTTAAATGATGTCCCGAAAGCAGTACTTCGGGAACTTTCTCACCGTGCCACTCTTCGGGCCTTGTGTATTGCGGATATTCCAACAATCCGTCAGAAAAACTTTCAACCGTCGAAGATTCTTCGTTACTCAATACACCGGGAATGAGCCTTGAAATACAATCGACCATTAACATGGCCGGAAGTTCTCCGCCGGTAAGGACATAATCACCTATCGAAATATGATCCGTGACTATCTCGTTTAGAACACGCTCGTCTATACCTTCGTAATGACCGCAAAGAATAATGATATCTTCTTCGTAAGAAAACTCTTCCGCCTTTTTCTGGGTAAAAGTAAAGCCTCTCGGAGTCGCAAAAACAACCCTTGCTTTCTTTCTGCCCGATCCGGTTATCCTGTTTTGAATATATTCACAGCAGTCAAAAACAGGCTGAGCCTGCATGAGCATTCCCGCTCCTCCGCCGTAAGTATAATCGTCAACACGATTATGCTTGTTTTCGGTGAAATCTCTTATATTGACCGCTTCAATATCAATATATCCCGCATCGATACCGCGCTTTAAAATGCTGGTATTAAGACCGTTTAAGACCATATCGGGAAACAGCGTCATAATGTGAAAATGCATCATATAAGCCCCTCCAGGATATGAACGGTCATCTTATTGTTTTTTATATCAACATCAAGGACACAATCCTTGATCGCAGGTAAAAGAAATGTCTTCTCATCCGATGTTTCGATCTCATACACATCATTGGCACCGGTAGGATAAACTTCTTTAAGGATTCCGATCTTTATGTTGTTTTCATCATAAACATCAAGTCCAATAAGATCGGTTATGAAATATTCGTCCTTTTCAAGCCTGACCGCATGCTTTCTGTCCACCAAAAGATCCGCATCCTTATATAAAAGAGCATCGTCCATTGTATCTATGCCTTCAAGTTTTAAAAGAACAAACTGTTTAAAAAATTTTACGCCCGAAATTTTGAATTCTTTGCGTACGTTTTTCTTTTCGACATAAAGACTCTTAAGTTTTTTAAAGCGATTCATATCATCGGTCGTGGGAAAAACCTTAAGCTCACCCTTTACACCGTGTGCGGTTGTAACAACGCCTATACGCAAAAAATCTTCCATAGGTCATAATCCTCAAATTGGGAGGGTCTCCCCTCCCAACGATCAGCTGATTTTCACATCTACTCTTGTATTTTCCTTAGTGGAGACTGCCTTGACAACGCTTCTGATCGCCTTGGCTATCCTCCCCTGTTTGCCGATAACCTTGCCCATATCCGAAGGGGCAACATGAAGTTCGAGAATGGTGTCACGACCTTCTTTGGTCTCAATAACCACAACCTCGTCAGGGTTTTCAACAAGAGCTTTTGCGATTACTTCTACAAGTTCTTTCATGAGCTCTCCTATTCTGAGTTGTGAAACTACGCGACTTTTTATTTCTCGATTCCGGCATTCTTAAAGAGTCTGCTTACAACCTCTGTAGGCTGAGCACCGTTTTCAAGCCACTTCTTTGCTGCATCTTCATTGATCTTTACAGCTGCGGGCTCTGTGTTGGGATCGTATGTACCGATTTCTTCGATAAAACGTCCGTCACGAGGGGATCTGGAATCTGCTACGATTATTCTATAAAAAGGAGCTTTCTTCTGACCCATTCTTCTTAATCTGATTTTTACTGCCATTTTAATTTACCTCCAATTGTAATATGACTACTCGATATCTTTGATACCGATAAGTTACCGTGTTAAAAAGGAAATCCGCCGAATTTTGGCATCTTTCCGTGCTTTCCGAACATTCCGGGAAGCTGTTTCATCATTTTCTGAGCCTGTTCAAACTGCTTGATAAAGCGGTTTACTTCGGCTATATCCACACCCGCGCCCTTAGCGATCCTGAATTTTCTTTGCGGACTCATAAGCTTGGGATTGGCTCGCTCTTCTTTTGTCATGCTGTATATGATGGCTTCGGTCTGTTTAAGCTTTTTTTCGCCTTCTTCGGTATCGACATCGGGCATCTTACCGCCCATACCGGGAAGCATTGACATAATGGAACCGAGACCGCCCATCTTTCTCATGGCTTTCATGCTCTCAAGGTAATCGTTAAAGTCAAACTTGCCTTTCTTAAGCCTTGAAGCCATTTCTTTATCTTTTTCAATATCTCTGTCGCGATTGGCTTCCTCGGCTTTTTCGATAAGCGATAATACATCGCCCATACCGAGGATCCTGTTTGCCATTCTGTCGGGGTAAAAAGGCTCGATATTATCGAGTTTTTCACCGTTTGAAACATACAGGATAGGCTTACCGGTAACCGCTTTAACCGAAAGTGCGGCACCGCCTCTTGTGTCACCGTCCGCTTTTGATAAGATAACGCCGTCGATCCCGACCTTTTCGTTAAACTCACCCGCTACGTTAACGGCATCCTGACCGGTCATCGCATCGACAACAAGTATGCTTTCATGCACATCGACCGTGTTCTTGATATCCACAAGTTCGGCCATCATGTCTTCATCTATATGAAGTCGGCCGGCTGTATCTATGATCATTACGTTGAAGCTGTTCTTCACCGCATAGTCATAAGCGTTCTTAGCTATGACGGAAGGCTTAACGTCGGTTCCCATTTCAAAAACTTCGGTATTGACCTTCGCACCGTTTATCTTTAACTGTTCGATCGCCGCGGGACGATATATATCGCAGGCAACCAGCAGGGTTTTCTTTCCTTTTGTCTTTAAAGCATTGGCAAGTTTTGCTGTGGCAGTTGTCTTACCTGCACCCTGAAGACCGCACATCATAAATACGGTTACTTCTTTGCCGGGTCTGAATGTAAGCTCGGTTATCTCACTTCCCATGAGCTTACACATCTCTTCGTTAACGATCTTGATGACCATCTGCCCGGGATTGATGCCCTGCATTACATCCTGTCCGACCGCACGTTCCGATACGCTTGCTATGAACTGTTTTACAACCTTAAAGTTTACATCCGCTTCAAGCAAGGCCATCTTAACGTCTTTAAGTGCATCTTTTACATCATTTTCACTTAATCGGCCCTTGCCTCTTAAATTCTTAAATACATTGGAAAGCTTTTCTGTTAAACTCTCAAAAGCCATTATATTTCCTCAAGAATACTCTTTAAAATACCTTTAATCTTTTCTTTTGAAACAGTATCCATATTCTTATCGGAGGATACTATTTCATCGATCAAAGAAGCATTTTTCCTGATCGCTTTAAATTTATCGACAAGCTTAAGCTTTTCTTCATAAAGTTCAAGCTGTTTGTCACACCGTTTGATTATATCGTGTACGCCCTGCCTGGAAATACCTTCTTCCTCGGAAAGCTCCGACAAAGAAAGATCGTTGAATACCGCGTCACTGTATATCTTCTGCTGATGTTCGGTAAGAAGTTCTCCGTAAAAATCAAACAAAAGACCCCGTTCGATTATCTTGTCCATAGTCACCTCTTAAAAAGCACCTTGAACATAATAACAAAGAGTCTTTTGCGTGTCAAGTAAAAATACTTTACATCTTTAATTTCTTATTCTTTCCCTGAATTTAGCCAATGCTTTGCTGTCTCTTGTCTCGTCAAAGAGCATAAGCGCTTCTTCAACATATCGTCTTGCTTCGTCGGTCTTTTCTTTTTCATAAAGGGATATCAAAACATCCATCTTTGAATAAGCATTTCTTACGGCCGCACTGTCGGCATCCGGGTTTTTACCTCCGTTTACCTCTATGAGCTTAATACTTTCGGCCACCATATCTGCACTCAAACTTAACAGCGAGTCATGTATATCCGTGTCGTACTTATTAAGTCCTCTGTATATAAGTTCGGTCGAGAACCCGAGGCTTCCCGATGTAAACACACCGCCTTCAAATTTTGAAGTGCTTTTATACTTATCTACAAGCGGAGAATTGATCTTATTGGTAAGATATACGATGACCATATCTTCGTTCGGATCGATAACCGTAAGCGTACCTGTCCAGCCCTGATGCCCGAAATTATCATCACCCGATTCCGTTGAAAAATACCACGGACGGCCTTCAACTCCTCCGTTACGCCACCAGCCGATCCCCCAGTCGGCAAGATCTTCCGAGACCGGTGAAGTAAACGTATCGATGACTTCTCTTGAAAAATAAGCATGCCCGTTATATCCGCCCGTAAGCATAAGTGTGGCAAGCTTTGCAAGATCTTCGGCATTTGAAAAAAGCCCCGCATGGCCGGAAATGCCGTTCATGGTAAAATACGCCATTTCATCATGGACTTCGCCCTGCAGTGTATGATCTCTTATACCGTCAAAGCAGACCCTGCCTTCTCTCGTATTCCCCTTAAGTTCCGTAGCTGCGCAGTCTTCTTTTGTAAAGCCGTTATCAAGGGGGTTGTAAGTGATCCTGCTAAGCCCCATAGGCTCAAAGAAAATCTCTTTTAAAGAGATATCGATCCTTTGATCCAATATAAAGCAAAGAAGCATATAATCAACATCCGAATATACCACTTTCGAACCGGGTGCATAATATGTGGGAGTCTTGCATATGGAAGTTAAAGTTGAATCCCAGCCGAGCGGCTCCGTAAACAGAAGATTTATATGATCGTCTACGATACGGGCTTCTTTATGATCGTAGTTTGGTATTTCATATTTGGGACTTGAAGGAAAACCTGCGGTGTGGCATAAAAGATCTTTTACCGTGATCATGCTCTTCCATGTCTTTACGGTTTCAAATCCCGGATTTTTCTGCCCTTTATAATCCATATCCACGGTAAGATCCACAAACTTATCTCCGATGATATCAACGACTTTTTCATTGATATCAAGTTCCCCTTTTGTTACAAGATACTGGACCATGTAATTAATGCTGTACATCTTGGTGTTTGAAGCAAGATCGTATAATGTATCCGTCGTAACGGGGATCTTATCCTCTATCGGAGTAAGATCTTCATTATAATTGTTCAAATATCCCCATGCATTACTGTATATAAGCCTTCCGTCTTTGATGACCGCAAGCTGGGCGGAAGGAAAACCGTATTCGACATCGGTTCTTACGATATTGTCTATTAGAGTGAATACTTCGGGATTTATACCGGCTTCTTCCGGTGTGCCGGGTAAAACCTTTGGATACTCAACATATATCTTTACCGCTTCTTTTATATCCACAGGTCTTATGTTCGTTACCTGAACGGAATTTATCCCGTTTTTTGAAATATCGGATGCATCTATATGAAACACCTGCTTTGTGATGCTGCTTGTGTCGATCCTTATATCATTAATAAATAGATCGTAAGATTCGACATTTTCATCCACAAAAACATATAAGCTTCCCTGACCCTTATATCCTTTAAACCCGATAACTGAATTAACTACCGTTGCATTGTTTACTTCACCGAGTACATCGGGAAAAACAAATGTCTCCATATAGTCTTCTTCGGGGATAGAATTTACTTCTTCGACAACCGGACACAGGATTTCTTTGACAGGTACATCTTCACTATCCTCAGTTTCCGAAACGGAAAGAGCATCCTTTTCGGATAATATAAAAGGATCGGATACTTCAATACTTTCAACTTCGCCCGTATTGCTTTTACCCGTACAGGAGCTTAACAAAAAAGAAACGGTTATTAAACTTATAAATAAGACCCTGAGATAATGTTTCATTCTTTTAACCCGTGTTTTTTGCGTGCACGAAGATACATGGCATAATCGGAAAATCCCGCTTTTACGCTTGCATCCTTGACTTTCATGCCTTCATCCGTTAAATGTCTTACATAAATAAGCCTTTTCTCGGTGATATATTGATGAATGGTATAACCCGTATATTCTTTAAAAAGCCTCATAAGATGATACCGGCTTAAAAAAAACAGACCCGATATCTTTTCAACGCTTAAGTCTTCACCAAGATGTGAGTTTATATATTCGGTAACCGAAACAACCTTTTCGTTATATTCAACTTTACCGTTATAATTGATCCCGTTGTTTATGATAATGTCATTTAACTTTATCAAAAACTCGGTAAGATAAAGATCCGATAAGGCATTGGCGCCGAAAATGTTGCTCTCATGCGTATCCATTGCATTTTTAAGCATTTCCTGAAGTCTTAAAGTTTCCTGTGTGGAGAATCTTACAACATTTATATGAGCCTCGGAACACTTTGCAAAACAATCGTAGAGATTAAACTCATCGGATACCTTTTTGCGCAAAAAAGAATCTGACAGATAGACCACAAGTCTTTCATATTCAACATCGGGGTTCACGATCGGCCTGTGGATCTCATTTTTTCCCACCAAAATGAAATCCCACGGTCTTAGTTCATAGCTTTTACCTTCGACGTTATAGGTAACATCACCTTTTACAAAAAGAATGATCTTGTAAAAATCATGGTAATGATGATCGAACACTCTGTCCGATCTGTCCTTGATATAAAAGTATTTAAAGTCTTCTGTCAGATATCCTGTTTTTTCGTAATCCATTTATTTAAATGTTTGTGCGTACAACCTTCGGTTTGTAACCCGATTTTTCAAGTTTTTCGATGATCGAATTCTTGTGATCGGTTCCGAATGCTTCAAGAGTTATCCTAAGCTCAACCGCCGCATTTCTGTTGATGGAGACAAACTGGTTGTGCTCAAGTTTGATAACGTTTCCGCTTTCCTTTGCTATAACATCCGCAACCTTCGAAAGCTCGCCCGGCTTATCGGGAAGAAGTACGGAAACCGTAAATATCCTGTCTCTTAAGATAAGACCCTGCGAAACAACGCTGGACATTGTGATCACATCCATGTTTCCGCCCGAAAGGATCGAAACTATCTTCTTTCCTTTTACGTTAAGCTGTTTTAAAGCCGCAACGGATAAAAGGCCGGAATTTTCAACTACCATTTTATGGTTTTCAACCATATCCAGGAAGGCTACGACCAGGTCCTCATCCGGAACCTTGATGATACCGTCAAGATTCTTTTTAAGGTAAGGGAATAACTTATCGCCCGGTGTTTTAACGGCAGTACCGTCTGCGATCGTACTTACACTGTCAAGTGTTACAACCTTGCCTGCTTTGATCGAAGCATCAAGACATGCAGCATTTTCAGGTTCGACTCCATAGACCTTGATCTTGGGATTAAGCATTTTTGCAAGTGTCGAAACACCGGTTGCAAGTCCGCCTCCGCCTACGGGCACAAGAATGATATCCACAAGCGGAAGTTCTTTTATGATCTCCATTGCTATCGTGCCCTGACCGGTCGCTACTCCGAAATCGTTAAACGGATGGATAAAAGTATATCCGAATTCATCGGCAAGTTCATATGCTTTCGCACAGGACTCATCATACACATCACCGAAAAGCACGACCTCGGCCCCGTATGATTTTGTACGATTTACCTTGATCAAAGGAGTAGTCGTGGGCATTACGATAGTTGCTTTAACGCCGTAACATTTTGCCGCATATGCAACACCCTGGGCATGATTGCCGGCAGATGCCGTAATGATACCTTTTGATCTTTCTTCATCGGAAAGAGTGGACATCTTATAATATGCGCCTCTGACCTTATATGCTCCCGTAAACTGCATGTTTTCAGGCTTAAGATAAACCTTGTTGCCGGTCTGTGAGCTGAAATAATCGGAATATACAAGTTTTGTGTCAAGAGTAACCTCTTTTACCTTTTCCGATGCCGCCTCAAAATTCTCAAGTGACAGTTCTTCCATTTTTTCCTCCCGTTTCGATAAACGAAACTGTGTTTATAATTTAATCTTCTTTAATATCGAACAAAGCATTCATAAAATCATCGGGGTTAAATCGCTGAAGATCGTCCATAGACTCTCCCACACCTATAAATTTAACGGGAATGTTAAGCTCCGAGGCAACAGCGATAGCGATGCCGCCCTTTGCGGTCCCATCCATTTTGGTAAGAACGATGCCCGTGAGATCTGTTACTTCGTTAAACTCTCTCGCCTGATTTAAAGCATTCTGACCGGTCGTGGCATCAAGGACCACCCATGTTTCTCTGTATGCATCGGGATATTCCCTGTCTATGACTCTGTTCATCTTACGAAGCTCTTCCATAAGATTTTTCTTATTATGAAGTCTGCCTGCAGTATCAAGTATCAAAGCATCAACATTTCTGGCTTTTGCCGCATTGACGGCATCAAACACGACGCTTGCGGGATCCGTTCCTTCTCTTGACGATATGATCGGAACATCGGCGCGCCTTGCCCATTCTTCAAGCTGTGCATTGGCTGCCGCTCTGAACGTATCGCAGGCGGCCACAAGTGTTTTTTTACCTTCGTTTCTGAATATACCGGCGATCTTTCCTACGGTCGTTGTCTTACCCACACCGTTAACACCGACTATCATTATCACGCATTTTTTGCCCTGAAAATCATAGGAATCGTCGGAAACGGAAAGCCTCTGCCTGATCTCTTCATACAAAAGCTCTTTAAGCTCACCCGGTATTCTGGCGCGGTTTTCTTTAACTTTTTTCTTTAACGAATCGATAATGTCCTCTGTGGTATTTACGCCGACATCACCCATTACGAGAACTTCTTCAAGTTCTTCGTACAATTCGTCGTTTATCTTTTCATGACCCAAAAATACGGCGTCAAGATCGCTTGCAAAGCCGTTTCTTGACTTTGAAAGCCCCATTTTCAGTCTGGCAAAAAAGCCCGGTTTTTCAATTGACATCAGTCATCCAGATCCTTATCTATAAGATTTACGCTTACAAGTGCGGATACACCTTTTTCCTGCATAGTGATACCGTAAAGTCTGTCACACTTATCCATCGTACCTCTACGGTGTGTGATCACTATGAACTGAGTATGCTTTGTAAGCTTGTGAAGATACTTGGCAAATCTATCGACATTGCTTTCATCGAGTGCCGCCTCGATCTCATCCAAAAGTGCAAACGGCGAAGGCTTCAGATTCTGAATGGCAAACAATAAAGCTATGGCCGTAAGCGCCTTTTCTCCACCGGAAAGCTGCATCATGTTCTGAAGCTTCTTTCCCGGCGGCTGTGCGATTATCCTTATGCCCGCTTCCAAAATGTCTTCATCTTCTATAAGTTCAAGTGTTCCTTTACCGCCGCCGAACAGTTCTTTAAATACTTTATCAAACTCATTGTTGATATCCTTAAAACTTTCGGCGAACTGCTTACGCATCGATTCGTCCAGTTCGGCGATTATCTCTTTTAATGTCTTGGTTGCTTCTATAAGATCGTCATGCTGGTTTCTTAAGAAAGTATATCTTTCGTTTAAGACACGGAAATCTTCAATAGCATTGACATTAACGTCACCGAGTTTTTTGATCTCATCCTTGACTTTGCTTATCTGCTTCTTCATGGACGAAAGTTCGGTCATATTTTCGTCGCGTAAGCTTGCGGCATCGATCAAAGTGATCTCATACTCTTCCCACATATAATTGATCTGTGCTTCGATCGCTTCGGTAAATTTCTCTTTCTGGGAATTTAATCTGTATATTTCTTTATCAAGGTTAGTGATCGTATTGGAAAGTTCTTCGCGTTCGCTGAAAAATCTCTTCTGCTTATCGTTAAGCTCATCACGGGTCTTGATATTGTTGGTAAGCTCTTCTTCCTTTTTGTCACGGTTAGTATGACTTTCGGCAATGGTCTTTTCGATCTCGGCGATGTTGTTTTCTTTTCTTTCGATCTCTTCAAGACCTTCCGCCATCTTTGACCTGATCTCATCGGCATCGATCTCAAATCGTTTGATCTCATCGGTTATTCGATGCAGGTTCTGGATAACGAAATCCTGTTTCTGATAGCATTTATTGATCTCAAGATCCCATGAAGCAACCTCTGACTGAAATTCTTTTTCCTTTTCCCTGTTAAGTTCGAGTTCTTCCTGGAATTTTGCAATATCTTTTGTGATATTTGCTTCCATTACTTCGGAATCTTTAAGCTCTTTTAAGATGTTTTCTTTGCTGGATTCTATATCCTTAAGCTGTGTGGCGATCTCGATCTCTTCGTTTTCAAGGTCATGAGATCCCTGTATGACCTCGCTCTTTTTTTGCTGAGCCTGGATCACATTTAGCTTCGCGGTATTCTGTTCAATATATTTTTTCTGGATCTTAACCTTAAAGTCCTCGATCTCCATGCGGAGTTTGTTCCTTTTGGACTTCGTGGTCTCGATCTCGTCCATTATCTCATCGATCTTCTTAAGAGAAGCTTTTGTTTTGGCTGTGAGTTCTTCGATCTCACGTCGGCGGCCCAGGAAATTTGAATTATTCTTAAAAGATCCGCCCGAGATCGAACCGCCCGGAGCAAGCTGCTCACCTTCAAGCGTTACGATCCAAAGACCGAAATTGAATTTCCTTGCGATCTTTAAAGCATTATCGACCGTGTCGACCACAAGGATCCTGCCAAGCAAAGTTTCGGCAACATCGCTGTATTTCTTATCAACCTTTACAATATCCTTCGCAAGACCCAAAACACCGTCTTCCGAAAGTGCTTCCGGAGTCTTGAACTTCTGAGGATCTTTAATGTTGGTAAGCGGTAAGAATGTTGCACGGCCTTCTTTGTTTTTCTTAAGGTATTCGACCATCTTTTTGGCCGTCTTATCATCTTCCGTGACAATATTCTGCGCGTTGCCGCCAAGAGCTATCTCAATAGCGGTCTCATACTTTTTCTCGACAGAAATGATATCGGCAACAACACCGATTATGCCTTTTTCGGAAGATTTATGCTCCATGACCTTTCTTACCGAATTGCCGTAGCCTTCGTATCTTTCGGTAAGACCCGTCAATGCTTCGAGTTTTGATTTATCCTGATGATATAAGACCTGAGTGTCACGAAGGGTTTTATCAAGATTTGCAAGATTGTCCCTGATCCCCTCAACGGTTTCTTCCTGTTTTAAGAGGGATTCGTTCATCTTGGCTATTTCATTGTCGATATCAACACTTTCATCGTTGAGACGCTTTATCTCCTCATCCTGCTTTTCCTCGTTAGACTTGGCTTCGAGCAGTTTTGATGTAAGTTCGGAACGACGGATCGCTATCTGCTCTTTCATCGTATCATAACGACCCATCTGTGCTTTAATGGATGCACGACGGTTCAACTCACCGATTATGGTGTTTTTTCCGGCTTCAATATCATCATTTAAACCCTTGATCTTATCCTGGACATCCGTTAAGAGCTTTTGAGCCTCTTCACGTGAACCTTCGAGGGATTTAAGCTGAACGTCATTTTCGTTCTTTTCGGAAAGAACATTGTCTTTTTCTTTGTTTCTTTTTTCTATATCGACAGTGATCGAAGATAAATGATCGTTAAAATTCTTATCGTTAGATCTGATACCTTTGATCTGTTCACGAAGTACGAGGATCTCGCCTTCAAGTTTCTCTCTTAAGATACCCGAATTTGAAAGTTCGTTTTTAACGTTGTCGATCTCTTCATTGAGTACGTTGACCTTTTCTTCGATCTCGGTATATTCTTCCTTGATGCGCTCATACTTTTGGTTTGTCTCATCATATTCTTTGGAAGCCGTATCGTATTTTTCGGAAACCTGATCGAGCTGATCTTTTAACCTGTTGTTCTCAAGAAGAAAAACATTTACATCGAGAGTCTTTAACTCTTCCTTTTTCTTAAGATATACTTTCGCTGTTTCGGCTTGCTTTTCAAGCGGTCCTACCTGCTTTTCAAGTTCCGAAAGGATATCTTTCACACGGATAAGATTTCCTTCTTCGCTCTCAAGTTTTTTGACCGAAGCTTCTTTACGGCGCTTAAACTTTACGATACCTGCGGCTTCATCGAAAAGTTCACGCCTGTCCTCGGGCTTACCGCTTAATATCTTATCTATCTGGCCCTGTCCGATAATGGAATATCCTTCTTTACCTATACCTGTATCGTAAAAAAGCTCATTAACATCCTTGAGCCTGCATGCAGTTCCGTTTAAAAGATATTCACTTTCACCCGAACGATAAAGTCTTCTGGTAACCGTAACTTCATCAAAGTCGATCGTAAGCGAACGGTCTGTATTATCCAGAGTGATCGCTACGGATGCGTAGCTTAAGGGTTTTCTCAATTCGGTTCCCGAAAATATAACATCCTGCATGGACGCACCGCGCAGCTGCTTTATACGCTGTTCGCCGAGAACCCATCTTACGGCATCGGCAACATTACTTTTACCCGAACCGTTGGGTCCCACTATACCGGTGATACCGTTCTCGAATTTGAAATTGATCTTATTGGCAAAGGACTTAAAGCCCTGTACTTCGATACTTTTTAAATACATTAATCTTCTTTTCCGTTTTCTAATGATTGTATTGCAATATGCGCCGCCATTTGCTGAGCGGACTTTTTGGTCTTTCCTTCTCCTATGGACAGTATCTTACCGTCAAGACAAGCTGAAACCTTAAACACTTTGTTGTGTTCGGGTCCCGATTCTTCTACCAGATTATAAATGAATTCTTTTCCCGGATAATCTCTTTGAATAATTTCCTGAAGTTTTGATTTGGAATCAACGAACAATTCATCTTCTTTGAGGTCATTTAATATATGGGAATATACATATTTTCTGGCCATGTCGATCCCACTGTCCAGATATATCGCTCCGAGGACAGACTCCGTAACGTCACAAAGAACGGAATCTCTTTCCCTGCCGCCCGTAGCATCTTCTCCTTTTCCCATAAAAATGGCTTTTCCAAGCCCCATGCGTCTGGCACATATTGCAAGACTCGGCTCGCATACTATTGAAGCACGTTTCTTGGAAAGTCCACCCTCGGGAACCGTGGGGTATCTGTCATATAAAAATTCGCTGGATATAAGTTCAAGTACGGCATCGCCCAAAAATTCGAGTCTTTCATAATCCGGTCTTCTGTTGATCTTCATCTCGTTTTTGAAAGAACTGTGAGTCAATGCCTCCAAAAGATATTCCTTATTGTTAAATCGGTAGCCTATACTTTCTTCAACATAAGCTACTGCTTCATCTCTGTCCATATATCTCCTTTTTACAATTATATGGGCGGGATGATCCCGCCCGTTTTATTTGGTGCTGAAACTTTTGATCTTATCGATCGCGTCCTGAACAGTAACGATTCCTGTGAGTTCTTCCTCGGATAAAGTAATGTTAAATGCTTCCTCCATTCCCATTACTATCTGTAGAAGATCAAGAGAATCCGCTCCAAGATCATCCGCAAAGGTCGTCTCGGGCTCGATCTCTCTCGGATCGACATTCAAAACATCCGAAACAATCTTTCTGAGCATTTCAAGTTCCATAATACATATATCTCCTTACACATTAACGGCGGGATTCAATTCATTTTTTATCTTGCCGTTTATATCCTGTTCCATAAAGGTAATAACCTGAAGAACCGAATTTTTGATCTCAACAGACTTTGAACTTCCGTGGGTCTTTACCACAAGACCGTTAAGTCCGAGTAACGGAGCCCCGCCGTAATCCTCAAGTGAAAATCCTTTTAATGTCTGTTTTAATGCGGGCTTTATCAAAAGTGCACCGATCTTTGAACGAAGCGTAGACATAAGGCCTTTTTTAACAACTCCCAAAAGGGCATCCGCAACACCTTCGTACATCTTAAGGATCACATTCCCTGTAAACGCTTCGCACACGATCACATCCGCAGCACCCTGAGGAATGTCTCTGGCCTCGATACTGCCTATAAAATTGATATCGGGACAGGATTTAAGAAGCGGGAACGTTTCTTTTACCAATGCATTTCCCTTTTCTTCTTCAACCCCGATATTAACGATCGCAACACGGGGATTCTTAACATGCATTACATTTTCCATATATATCGAACCCATCTTCGCAAACTGTACAAGATGAGAAGATCTGGCATCAACATTTGCCCCGCAGTCGATAAGCAGAGCGATACCGTCTTTTGTGGGAATAAGCGGTGCCAGAGGCGGTCTTTCAACGCCTTTTATCCTGCCTACGATGACCTGTCCGCCGGCGAGGACCGCGCCCGAACTTCCGGCCGACACAAACGCATCGCATTTTCCGGCTTTTACGAGTTCAAGACCTCTTACGATCGAAGAATCCTTTTTCTTTCTGATCGCCAGAACAGGCGGCTCGTTTGTATCGATCACTTCTTCCGCATTGATGATCTCGATCTTGTTCTTATCGTAATCGTATTTTGAAAGCTCCGCATTTATCGCTGCTTCCTGACCGACAAGCGTAACCTTTACCCTGTCGTTTTCATTGACCGCATCAACACAGCCTTTTACGATCTCAAAAGGTGCATTGTCTCCGCCCATGGCATCGACACATACATTAACTGTTTTTTCTCCCATCGTATACGTCTCCTTTAGGACATAATCGTACTTATCTACTATACTTTGAATGAGCCAAAAAAACAAGTAAAAACTGGTATAAAAAAAGAGCCGTTAAACGACTCTTTTATGCCCTTATTCGGGTTTCTTTCAAATTAATCAACACTGACGATTTCCTTCTTGTTGTAGGAACCGCAAGCCTTGCAAACACGGTGAGGCATCATAAGTGCGCCGCACTTAGAACACTTAACGAGTGTGGGTGCGCTCATTTTCCAGTTTGCACGTCTCTTATCTCTTCTACCTTTGGAAGATTTATTCTTAGGACAAATAGACATCTTTACACCTCCTTATTATTCGCGTTAAAAATATCTTGAATTGCTGCCATCCTGGGATCCGGTACAAATGTATCGCAGCCGCATGAGCGTTCGTTTAAGTTGATAAAACATACCGGACACAGTCCCTTGCAATCGTCCTTACACAGAACCTTCATTGGCAGACCCATTATCAATTCGTTGCGGATCAAACTCTCGGAATCAAGCACATAACCGTCCATAAAAAACTCTTCATCGCTTAAAGTGCTTCTTTCATCGGGTTCATCCACTTCGTATTCAAAGTCGGGCGAAACTTTTACATCAACATCCGTTAGACATCTGTCACACGGCATTGTAACCGTAAAATCACCTTTACCGCTTATCCTTACCTTACCCTGACCGGCATTTATGACCGTTAAGACAAGATTTCCGTCCTTAACGTTATAAACCATGCCGTTTGACTCTAAATCATTGTCGTATGAAATATCAAAACTTTCGATCTTTCCTTCCGATTTAAAGATATCCGTAAGATTTATAAGCACACTTTCCATACTTTAGTGATTATACATAGGCTTTATTTCTTTGTCAACACAAATTTATGTTAATTTAACTGGCACTGAACTGCCGTCAGAGCAACGCCTCCGACGATATCCTGCCATGAGCATCCTCTCGAAAGATCGTTGACCGGTTTTGCTATACCCTGGAGCATAGGACCGTACGCTTCCGCTTTTCCGAGTCTTTGTACAAGCTTATAGCCTATATTGCCGGCATCAAGATTGGGGAATATAAGTACATTTGCATGACCGGCAACATCCGAACCCGGAGCCTTTGATTTTGCGACCGACGGTACAAGTGCGGCATCGGTCTGAAGTTCTCCGTCTAAGGTAAGACCTGGATACAGTTCATGAGCGATTTTGGTCGCTTCAACCACCTTATCGACAAGAGCATGCTTTGCACTTCCCTTTGTGGAATGAGAAAGCATTGCGATTATCGGCTTAGCTCCAATAAGTGTCTTAAAGCTCTTTGCGGAAGTATCCGCAATGGCGGCAAGTTCTTCTGCGGTAGGATCCTGATTAAGACCGCAGTCCGCAAAAAGAAACGTACCGTGCTCTCCCATTTCGCAATCCGGAACATCAAGGATAAAGAAAGCAGACACAAGCTTTACGCCGGGAGCCGTCCTTAATATCTGAAGAGACGGACGAAGCACATCAGCCGTGGGGTGACAGCATCCCGCAACCATTCCGTCGGCATCGTTGGCCTTTACCATAACAACACCGAAGGTAAGATAATCGCTTAAAAGGATCTCTCTTGCCTTTTCTTCCGTCATTCCTTTGGCTTTACGGGTTTCATAAAGAAGTTTTACATAATCTTCAAACTTCTCGTAATTCTTGGGATTGACCACCTTTACACCCGTAAGATCGACTTCGAGCCAATTGGCACCGTCCATTATCTTTTCTTCATCGCCTACCATTATTATATTGGCAATGTCTTCTTCAAGAATATGCGCTGCCGCGATAAGCACACGCTTGTCGTTTGTTTCGGGCAATACAATGGTCTTTTTATCCATTCTTGCCTTTTCTTTGATCGAATCAATATATGCCATAAAGCCCTCCGAAAATGCATGTTAAATACTTCACAAAGTTTGCTCCGCTAACATGCACAAATTTGATTGTTTATATATATTATTTTGTTAATAATATGCATTATAGCTTAATGAAAGCACTTCCACAAGCATTAGGAATGTACTAAATCAAAAACATTGTTTATTATGCGATTTTATGTTAAACTTTTGACAATTGGAGGGTATGTATGATCACAGCTGCTGTTATATGTGAGTATAATCCGTTCCACAACGGACACCTTTATCAGATCGAATTCATAAAGAAAACGCTTAAGGCAGACCGTATAATCTGCCTTATGAGCGGTGATTTTACTCAAAGAGGCGAACCCGCCGCATTTGAAAAGTTTGTACGCGCAAAATGGGCTCTTTTATCGGGAGCGGATCTTGTGCTTTGCTTGCCCGTTCTCTTTTCAACCGGCAGTGCCGAGATCTTCGCTTACGGAGCGGTTTCGATACTTGACCGCTTAAATTGCGTCGATTATCTTTGCTTCGGCACGGAAACGGATGATCTTGACAGATTAAACGGGCTCATGAATAAGATACGGGATCATGCAATGATCGATAATCCCGAAATACAAAAACTCATAAGATCGGGGCTTACATACGCTCAGGCCAGAGCATCCGTTCTTAAGGATTACGACGATATTCTTTCCGGTTCCAACAATATACTTGCGATCGAATATCTGTTAAGCCTCAGGCGTTTAAACAGCTCTGTCAAGCCTTATATCATTAAAAGGAAAGGTTCTTATTATAACGACGAAAGTCTTGAGGATAAGAACATATATGCATCTGCGACCGCAATAAGGAAAGGTATAAAAGAAAACAAAGAAACAGGATCTTTTCTTCCTTCCTATGTATATGACGATCTTAAAGAATTAACTCCGGTCTTTTCCAATGATCTTTCGGACATTCTGAAATATAAACTTACCGAAGAACCCGATCTCAGCATTTTTTATGATGTATCGTCCGATCTTTCTTTAAGGATAAAGAATAAACTTTCTTCATTTGAAAGTTTCGATGAGTTCGGCGAAACCCTTAAAGCCAAAAACTTTACCAGAACAAGGATCGATCGTTCTTTGTGCCATATCCTTCTTAATATAAATAAGGATATCGATCCGTACGACATTGCGGATAACATTTTATATATAAGAAATCTCGGTTTTAAAAAGGAGTCGTCCGATCTTCTTTCCGTTATAAAAGAAAGATCGGATATAAAAGTGATCTCAAAGATCCCCGATCATGAAAATGAGTTTAACGATGCGGACAGATATCTCTTCGATAAAGATCTCTTCTCTTTTAAGATATATGACGATATCCTTTATCGGAAAACCGGTGTTCATTCTCCAAATGAATACAGTAAACAGATCCTTGTTCTTTGAATGCATAAAAATGCAAATGTAATGCATAAATACTTGAATTATACAAAGAATTGAGATAAAATCGCTATGTTAAAAAGCAGGGCGGTTTTTTCTTTTGCCCCTCGGAGGTATTATGACGTTTTGGCAAAAAATATCCGAAGAATTCGTAAGATGTTTTATTCGTGAAGACAGATACAAACTTCTTTTAAGCGGTATCGGCGTCACTCTTAAGGTTTCGCTTGTAGCGGTCTTACTCGGTGTTATCATCGGTTTCTTTATCGCAGTATGCAATCTTTCCAAAAAGAAGTTTTTAAATATCATAGGCGGTATATATACGGATGTGATAAGAGGTACGCCTTCCGTAACCCAGTTAATGTTTATATATTTCGTGGTATTTGCTGCGATAAGCCTTGATAAATGGCTTATCTGTGCGATCGCTTTCGGAATCAATTCGGGCGGCTATGTTGCGGAGATAATAAGAGCCGGGATATTGTCGATCGACAGGGGCCAGACCGAAGCCGGCAGAAGCCTCGGGCTTAATGCAAGGCAGACGATGACAAGGATCGTTCTTCCGCAGGCTATCAAAAACATTTTCCCCGCATTATGCAACGAATTTATCGTACTTATAAAAGAAACGGCAATTGTCGGTTATGTGGGGCTTATGGATATCCAAAAAGCCGGCGATTTCATAAAAAGTGCCACATTCTCGGCATTCATGCCGCTTATCGCCACAGCGATAATATATTATGTGATCATTAAATTATTGAACATAGGGTTAAAATACATCGAAAAAGTTTTAAGACAATCCGAGATCCGATAGGAAAAGAACATGATCAAAGTTAAAAATCTTCACAAAAAATTCGATAAACTGGAAGTTTTAAAAGGCATTGACGAGCATATAAGACCCGGTGAGGTCGTGGCTGTTATCGGACCCTCGGGTTCCGGAAAAAGCACATTCCTAAGATGTTTAAATCTTTTGGAAGATGTCACCGAAGGTGAGATCTACGTTGACGACCGGCTCATAACCGATAAAAACGTGGATATCAATAAAGTAAGGCAGAAAATGGGAATGGTATTCCAGCAATTCAACCTTTTCCCTCATCTTAAGATACTTGATAACATTACTCTCGCACCGGTCCTTCTTAAACTCATGACCAAAGAAGAAGCCAAAAAACGGGCAATGGAACTTTTGGACAGAGTCGGACTTAAAGATAAAGCGGATTCATACCCGGGTTCTTTGTCCGGTGGGCAGAAACAGAGAGTCGCAATTGCCAGAGCTCTTTGCATGAATCCCGAAATTATGCTTTTCGATGAACCCACTTCCGCTTTGGATCCCGAAATGGTCGGCGAAGTTTTGGATGTTATAAAGAAGCTTGCCGAAGACGGAATGACAATGGTCATCGTCACCCACGAAATGGGCTTTGCAAAAGAAGTGGCTTCCCGCGTTCTTTTTATGGATCAGGGTATAATCATGGAACAGGGTACTCCGAAAGAACTGTTTGAGAATCCTCAGAATGAAAGAACAAAACTTTTCTTAAGTAAGGTTTTATAAGATATTTTGTCGAAAGACTTAATATAAACTATCTATATATAAGGAGATTTATTATGAAAAAAGTATCAAAATCATTGTTGATCATGGCACTCTGTGCTTTCATGATCGTAAGTTTCACAGGATGCGGAAAGAAGTCCGAAAGTCTTAAATTCGGTACAAACGCAGAATTCCCTCCTTTCGAGTTTATCGCAGCAAACGGTGTGATCGGCGAGTATGACGGTATCGATATCGCAATTGCCAAAAAGATCGGTGAAGATCTCGGCCGTACCGCAGAGATCGAAAATATGGAATTCGATTCTCTTCTCATCGCTTTACAGAACGGTCAGCTTGATGCCGTTATAGCAGGTATGACGGTTACGGATGAAAGAAAAGAATCCGTTAACTTCTCCGTATCATATTACAATGCAACCCAGGTTATCATCGTTAAGGAAGATTCCGATATCAAGAGCGCAGCCGATCTTGACGGAAAACTTACCGCTGTAGTACAGGGATACACCGGTGAAACATGTGTTAACGATCTTGGATACAACTACGAATCCTTTAAAAAAGGTACCGAATGTGTTATGGAGCTTGTAAACGGTAAGTGTGACGCCGTTGTGATCGACTCCGCTACGGCCCAAAAATATGTTTCCGACAACAAAGGCTTAAAGATCGTCGAAGACAGTTCCGCTTTTGAAGGCGAAGAATATGCAATAGCTGTTGCAAAAGGCAATGACGAACTTCTTGAACAGATCAACAAGTCCATTGAAAAGATGTTAAGCGACGGTACTATCGCTACTTTATCCGATAAGTATTGCAGCGCCGAATAGTCTTAAACAGATACACCGTCGGTCAATCAAACCGACGGTGTTTTTTTATATGTATATATTATTGTTTTATCTTTGCGTTACTGTTCAATATTTCGCCTTTTATATGTGTCTTTACTTTATACAACGCGTCATCGGCATTATGCATGTAATCCCAGATCATATTGCCTTTACCGGCTATCGGCACTTCATTGTAATAGCCCTGAGAAACTGTAACAAATCCGGATTTGACCGCTTTATTCGGCACTTTAAGTTTTATGACTCTCTGCTTGACGACCTCGGCGACCTTATTTATATCAGCATCAGAGAAATCACTGAATATAAGCACAAATTCATCTCCGCCGTATCTTGCGGGAAAAGCACCGTATTCCTCTCCTGTCTTTTTGATCACATCGGCAATGGCAACCAGTATCCTGTCTCCGCCCTGATGTCCGTATGTGTCGTTATATTCCTTAAAATAGTCGACATCAATAAATAAGATACCGAAATTAACCTTTTTCTTGTAACTGGACTCAAACGTCTTATCCATGAAATCATTTAACGCGGCCCTGTTGGGAAGTTCTGTAAGTGCGTCGGTCATGGCATCGTGAGCAAGACGGATATTTTCAAGTTCAAGTGCATTCATCTTCTTTCGTATATCAAGATAGATCGAATTGGTCTTGAAACTGACCTCATCCCGTTCTTTGGTGTATTTGTAATAATCTTCGAGCGCTTTATTGTATAGCCCGATATTTCCTATCTTCTTGTAATATGAGACAAGCATATCCGCATAAATAACCTTAAGATATGCGACATCCGTCTTCTTTATGACCGGAGCTATGATGGAAATGATATCTTTTATGGGTTCGAATACTTCTATCTGCATCAGATATTTGCAGGAATCCACCAATGCGCCCGTGGACATAAGGCTCTTATTGTTAGATTTTACGTATCTTTCAAACTCATCTATCTGTAAATTTCTTTCTCTTATATTGCCCTCTTTGTGGGAAAGAAGGATTCTGAAATTATAATATCCGGTTCCCGCATAAATCTTTAAATATCCTTCATTCTTTTCAAATATATCGACAAGTCTGTCCCTGCATTTTTGAGCATTTTCTATATCGTTGATCTCAAGATAGATAAGGCCCATATATGTAAGCGACATTATCAAAATATTGGGTCTCATGCCGCCGGGAGTCCTTCGCGCAACCTTCTGGGCATATTTGATATATTTTAAAGCACTCTTAAATTCATTAAAATATAAATGATTGACTCCGATATTATACAGGATCGGCGCGATTCTGCCGGGAAAGTTTTCTTCCGCACCGGGAATGGCTACTGCGGTCATAAAATAATCAAGACTTGCGTGAAACTCGCCGCGAATGGATGCCGCAACACCGAAAAGATTATAAGATCTTATAAGATATTCTGTATTTCCGACCTTTTTAAGATAAGGAATCGCATATGCAAGATAATCCGAAAATTTATTAATGTTCTTTTTATCATGAACATTATAAGAAGCGTCGGCCATATAAAAATAAGCAATACCGATAAGTTCGGGATTGTTTCGTTCTTTGGCCAACTTAAGAAATGCTCTGCAGTGTGTGATTTTAGAAGCATACGCTCTCTGCTCGTTTTCAAGCCTTTCAAGCGATGTTCTCACAGAGTCATCAAATTTGCAAAAATCCATTAAAATTCCCTAAAATACCCTTTGATTATTTACCCCTATAACCCACAAACAGTCCTTAATCGTAATCTTCGCGGCTTAATACTATACCGTCATCCTTTTTGGGCGCTTCTTTTATGATTATCTTTCCTGAGGACTTGATATTATTTTTACCAAAGCCAAAAAGAAGCCCGATGATAAATCCGATCAGGACACCGCAGCTGATGCCTAAAATAAGTTCTCTTTTGGATATCTCGGCACTTTCTTTTATGCTTTCCAAAAATTCATACATAACTGTTTCCTCCGATTGAATAATTTGTACATTTATTATTGATTTTGTATATACAATTTTATTATAAGATACCTTGAAAAACAAGACCAAAACTGATATAAAATATCACAGTGTACGTGGGAAACGGGTGAGACTCCCGTACGGGCCCGCCGCCGTGAAATGCATAAAAGTGTTTTCCTTGCTCGTGCCGCAACATGAGGACATGCCATTGGGTTTTTACCTGAGAAGGCGGAAAACATGCATACAGTCGAAATACCCGGCACTTATATACAAGGCTTCATATGTCTGCGAGCACCGGACGAAGCCGTTTTTTATTAAACAATATTAATAAGGAGATTTAAAAATCATGAAGACAATCAATGTTTTAAAACGTCTTTCTTTACTCCTTGTATGCATGTTATTTGCGGGTTCCATGCTTACAGCTTGCGGTAAAGCAAAGGCAGAAAACAACACAAAGGGAAGCGGTAATACCGAGTTTACTTTCGTAGTTGTTGACGCAGACGGAAACCAGACCGATTTTAAGATCAAGACCGATGCAAAGACTGTGGGCGAAGCTTTGCTTGCCGAAGGTCTTATTGCGGGTGATAACAGTGAATACGGACTTTACGTAAAGACTGTTAACGGTATTACCGTAGACTACGATACCGACGGAAAATACTGGGCTTTCTACATCGACGGAGAATATGCCATGACAGGTGTTGATGCTACCGATGTTGTTGCAGGCTCAACTTATATGTTCAAGGTAGAGTAATTTGGAGAAAAGATCTCTTCTTACCGTAAAAGAGATTGTAATATTCGGACTTTTGGGCGGAGTAATGTATGCATCAAAGCTTCTGATGGAATTTCTTCCGAATGTTCATTTGATCGGAGTTTTCATCGTTGCATTAACGGTCGTATACAGATACAAAGCCCTGTTTCCGATATATGTGTTCATTTTTCTTACGGGGCTTTTTAACGGCTTTACCATGTGGTGGCTTCCGTACCTTTATATCTGGGATTTTCTTTGGCTGTTTACAATGCTGTTGCCAAAGAAAATGAATAAATATGCCGCGCCTTTTGTGTATATGGCTGTTTGTTCGCTTCACGGATTTTTGTACGGAACCTTATATGCTCCCGCACAGGCTTTGATGTTCGGTTTAAATCTTAAAGGAATGATAGCATGGATAATCGCCGGTCTTCCGTGGGACGCAGTTCACGGTATCAGCAATTTTGTCTGCGGAATATTGATAACACCTTTGATCAAAGTGATCAGACTTAGTGAAAAAAATTTTAACGGGTAAGTTCAAAAGAACCTGCCCGTTAATTTTTTTAATTTTTGAAACTGTGGATAGGAGCGGGAATACGGCCTTTTCTGCTTATAAAAGCATCACAGGAATAAGGATTTACCGGCATGACCGGAGCATCTCCGAACAGACCTCCCATCTTTATTATGTCTCCGACCTTTTTGCCAATTGCAGGCATGAGTCTTACTGCTGTGGTCTTCTGGTTGACCATACCGATCGCCATCTCATCGGCAATGATACCTGCAATTGTCGTATCCTTTGTGTCGCCCGGTATAGCGATCATATCAAGTCCGACCGAGCATACACAGGTCATTGCTTCAAGCTTTTCAAGAGTAAGTGCATTGGCGTTTACCGCATTTATCATACCCTGATCTTCCGAAACCGGAATAAAGGCACCCGAAAGTCCGCCCACATATGAAGATGCCATAACACCGCCCTTTTTAACCTGATCGTTTAAAAGGGCGAGTGCTGCGGTGGTACCCGGTGCACCTGCATACTCAAGTCCGATCTCACACAGTATATCCGCAACGGAATCACCGACAGCCGGTGTCGGAGCCAAAGAAAGATCCACGATACCGAAAGGAACATTGAGTCTTCTCGAAGCTTCCCTTGCAACAAGCTGTCCTACTCTTGTGACCTTAAAAGCTGTCTTTTTAATGGTCTCACAAAGAACCTCAAACGACTCTCCTCTTACCTTTTCAAGTGCCTTCTTTACAACTCCCGGTCCGCTTACTCCTACATTTATAATGAGATCCGACTCTGTAACTCCGTGAAATGCACCGGCCATAAACGGATTGTCATCGGGAGCATTGCAAAAGACAACAAGCTTCGCACAGCCGGGAAAATCATTGTCTTTTGTAACCTCTGCGGTTTCTTTTATGATAGATCCCATAAGTCTTACGGCATCCATATCTATTCCTGTCTTTGTGGAACCTACATTTACGGATGAACAAACTCTTTCCGTACTGTTTAATGCCTTCGGGATCGATCTGATCAAAAGTTCGTCGGAAGGCGTCATCCCTTTCGAAACAAGAGCGCTGTAGCCTCCCAAAAGGTTTACACCGACTTCTTTTGCAGCTTTATCAAGGGTTATCGCGATCTTTACATAATCATCGACGGTCTTACATGCACTTGCTCCGATAAGAGCGATCGGAGTTACGGATATTCTTTTGTTTACGATCGGGATACCGTAATCATGGGAAATCTCTTCACCTGTTTTTACCAGATCTTTTGCAACCCTTAAGATCTTTTTGAAAATATTATCACATAACCTGTCCACATCCGAATCAATACAGTCAAGTAAGCTTATACCGAGCGTAATGGTACGGACATCCAGGTTTTCTTTTTCAATCATTTCATTGGTCTCTTTGACCTCAAACATATTGATCATTGAAAATTACCTCGAAAATCAGATTCTGTGCATGGAATCAAAGATCTCTTCCTGCTGGCATTTAATGATGACTCCTATGGACTTGCCAAGTTCCTCAAGTTCATCGGAAATAACACCGAATTTTTTACTTGCTTTACTCATATCCACGATCATCATCATGTTGAAATAATCGTTAACGATAGTCTGCGAAATATCAAGGATATTGATATTGTTGTCGGCAAGATAAGTGCAGGTTTTGGCTATGATGCCGACCGTATCTTTACCGACTACGGTTATAATGGTCTTATTCATATTAATTCTCCTCTTTGATCTTAAAATTCCAGCAATTCGCATGGTATATCACGTCTTGCGACCGTTATGGGAAAATCATTTCCGTCATATTTGTTGTCGGAAGCCGTGATCTCCAGCCTTACTGTCTCGTATGCCAGTTCGGGCATATTGTTTTCTTTGCTTAAATGTCCAAGATATATGTGTTTTACATTATCATTCAAAAGTTCGGAAATAAGCCTTCCGCCGCTTTCGTTGGAAAGATGACCTTTATTTCCCAGGATCCTTCGCTTTAAAGGATAAGGATAAGGTCCCGTCTCAAGCATCCTTATGTCGTGATTGGCTTCACAAAGTATCACGTCCATGCCGAGAAGCGAACCTATCGTATAGTCGTCATAGGTGCCAAGGTCAGTAACGACCGCACATTTCTTACCTTCGCAATATACTCTCATTGCAAGGGGTTCAAGCGCATCATGTGAGATCCTTAAAGGATTGACCGTTATGTCCTTGACCGTCACTTTTTCGTCTGCTTTTATAACATGAAAGATACTATCATCAAAAGAAACATTTCTGCAACTTTTTTTGATCCCTTTTATCGTACCCTCCGATGCATAGATCGGAATATTGTATTTCTTCGTCAAAACACCCAGACCGGCTATATGGTCCGAGTGTTCGTGAGTTATGAATACCGCATCTATTTCGGAAGTCTTAAGTCCGATATTGTTTAAAGCAAGTTCTGTTCTTTTACCGCTTATACCGACATCCACAAGAATATGTGTGGAATCGGATCCTACATATATACAATTGCCCGACGATCCGCTGGCAATACTTTGAAATCTCATTTTAGCTTATTCCTTCCAACGAATCGTTAATCTGTCCCCGTCATGCAGAGGGCTCATATATTCGGCATTTTTACCGTTGTGAACGGTTTCTATACCGCTTCCCTGGGGTTTTGAAAGATCAAAATCTATATGATCGAATACATCCACAAATACATAATCGGATTTGCCGGTCAAAGTAACCGGCTTATCGTTAACAAAAACGGTAAGAGCAGTATTTATACCCGAAGACATGGGTTTTGGATCGGTCTTTTCCTGTTCACGATCCGGTTCTTTTCCTTCAGCTTCATCTTGATCGTTTACATCCGTTTCCGTTTCATCATATTCCTCTTCATCGGGAAGAGAATCGTAAGTCTCTGTTTCGGAACTTTCGATTATATCCATAAGCTGTTCTTTAGTGCAGGCATCCTTTATCTCGATCCTGTCATCTTCTTTGATCTCATAATCGGGATTAACGGGCTTACCGTTTACAAAAACAGGTTTTGTGAGTTCTATCGTCTTTCCGTCAACGGTAAGTTTAAGACCTTCCTTATATTCCGGAAGATTTTCTATCCTTATCCTTGCACGTACACCGGCAGTCGATTCGGTTATAACGATCTTATCGTTCATCTTGACCGGCCCCGTTATATCGGCGGGCTTGCCGTTAACCGTGATCACCGCAGCCTCACCGAGTTCACCCTTCGCGATCTTGGACTTTCCGTTAACGAGATAAGTGAGCGCACGACCACGCTTGGGGAAAAGACCGTCATTGGGAAATTCCGCCTGCATCGCAACATCTACGACGGATACATGACCGTTATCATACATCTTCATGCGTTTGCCGTTAAAAGTCACATATACAAGATTATTGTTATGCTCGTAGTAATTTAAACATATACCGATAGGCGTTACCATAAGAGAGCTTCGGTCTGCATCGGCTTCCAAAAACTCAATGCTACCCATGACTTCACGTCCTCTTAAAGCAACACGCTCTTTGGCGATCTTAAGCTGTTCGGAAAGTTTCTCGGTATAACCTGTCACGATGCCGCCACCGCCTACCACAAATACGGCGCTGACTGCCTTATCGCCGTTTAAGCGCACTATTTCTTTTGCCACCTTTTCGGCTTCCTCATCGACAGTTTCCTTGATCGTTTCAAGAACTTCGCCGCGTGAAATGGTCTGTGGAAGTCCCATGATATCTTCATATTTAATGGATTCTGTGTTATCGGAATCCTTTTTTATCTTTTCAGCCGTATCAAAATCCACGAGACAATGCTGAGCGATCACATCCGTTATTGCATCACCCGCCATGGGTATCATCCCGTATGCGATTATGCTTCCGTCTTTTGTAATGGAAATATCGCTTGTACCTGCACCGACATCCACAAGCGCAATATTTAACATTCTGAACTTTTCGGGAATGGCCACACTTATTGCCGCAATAGGCTCCAATGTAAGATTGGCGACTTCAAGACCCGCAAGCTCGACCGATCTGTAAAGCCCGTCCACAACATCATCCGGCAAAAATGTCGCAATAAGATCCGCAGAGATCTTCTTTGCTTTATGGCCGAGAAGATTACCGATCGCATTACCGTTAAGAAAATACTTTATGACCGAATAACCGACACAATAAAACTTGATATCGGATTCTTCTTTTTGAGAGAATTCCTTATATGCCTTTTCAATTCCCAAACTCATAAGATTGGATATATCTTCGGCCGTTGTTTCTCTCTCGTCCTCAAATACCATATCTATGTGAGTATCCAATGTTCTGAGAACTCGGCCGGCAGCAGCGATACAAACCTGCTTAAGCTCCGATCCGATTGCTTCTTCGCAGGCCGCTTTTACTTCCTTTATGGTATTGGCAACCCTGCCTATATCGTGGATCTGTCCGTCGAGCATCGCACGGGTCTCATGTTCTTTTGTCTTTTGTGTGATGACCACAAATTTATCGCCTTTTTTGTAGCCGACCGTTCCGACTATACTTCTTGTACCGATATCAAGTCCGAACACGAACTTTGTTGCATCAGGTTTTGAACTCATCGTTCACCTCTCAAAATTATATTTTATAGGACTTAAGTCTTGAATCTACAATCTTATAAGTATTCTCTAAATTTCCCGAATTATCGATAATAAAATCCGCATTTGCAGTAAAAATTGCATCGCTTAACTGGCTTGCAAGAATTTTATCCACCTTCTCATCACTGTATCCGCGGGATGCTTTTAAGCGTTTTCTTCGGGTCTCTTCATCCGCATACACATACCAGAGTTCATCCAGGATCTCTTTGTAACCGCACTCTATGAGCAGCGCAGCTTCAAGGAAAAAGAAGGATTTCAAGCCTTCGGCTTTCAGTTCTTCGATTCTTTTAATAACACCTGTTTTCACTGCAGGGTGCACAATATCGTTAACCTTGGCAAGAAGTGAAGGATTCGAAAAAATCAGAAAACTCATTCTTTTTCGGTCTATTTCCAAATTGTTTGAAAGGACATCCTCGCCAAGCAGCGAAACAAGCGGTTCATAACATACATTTCCTCTCATTTCAAGTTCTTCGGCGAACCTGTCGGCGACCATGATCTCACAATCCGGCCTACCGGCAATATATTTTAATACTTCGGATTTTCCCGCACCGACTCCGCCGGTAATTCCAACAGTGATCATTTAATGAGCCTCATACCAGTTATTGCCTGCCTTTGCATCCACTATGAGAGATACTTTAAGGTCTGCTGCATTTTGCATTTCTTCCGTCACTATCTTAAGAACTTTATCTTTTTCATTTAAATACGTCTCCACAAGCACTTCATCGTGAACCTGTATAAGAAGTTTTGACTTAAGTCCTTCATTATTGAGACGATCGAATATATTGATCATCGCGATCTTCATTATATCGGCCGCTGTGCCCTGCAAGGGGGCATTCATTGCAACCCTCTCACCGAACGATCTCCGCATGAAGTTTGAATCCTTAAGTTCGGGGATCGGGCGAAGCCTGTTGTAAAGAGTCCTTGTTCCGCCGGTTTCCCTGGCATTTTTAACACTTAAGTCCATGAATTCTTTAACCTTGGGATAGGTTTTAAAATAGTCTTCTATATATTTTGAAGCATCTTTTACGGAAATGCTTAAATCACGGCTTAAACCGTATGAGCTAATACCGTATATGATACCGAAATTGACGGCCTTTGCATTTCTTCTGTCAAGATCCGTTACTTCATCGAAGTTTTTATGAAATACGAGGGCGGCGGTGGCTCTGTGAATATCTTTATTGGCTCTGTATGCATCGATGAGTTTTTCATCTCCCGACATATGAGCCATGAGCCTTAATTCGATCTGGGAATAATCCGCATCGATAAAGCAGCAGCCTTCTTTTGGATAAAACACCTTTCTTAATTCCCTTCCGAGCTCGGTCCTTATGGGAATATTCTGAAGATTGGGTTCGGTCGAACTGATCCTTCCCGTTGCCGTGATAGTCTGGTTAAAATGTGAATGTATCCTTCCGTCTTCTTCAATATAATCCATAAGACCATCGGCATACGTGGACTTAAGCTTGCTTAAAGTCCTGAAATCCAGGATATCCGTAACAATAGGATATTCACCTGCAAGCTTTTCAAGTACATCTGCAGCGGTCGAATAACCGGTTTTTGTCTTTTTTCCGCCCGGAAGGCCTAACTTTCCGAATAGTATCTCCCCAAGCTGTTTGGGAGAATTTATATTGAATTTCTCTCCCGCTTCTTCGTATATTTTGGCCTCAAGTATATCTATGCCCTTTGAAAGTTCTTTTCCGTAAGATATTAACTCATCCTTATTAACAAGAACGCCTTCTTTTTCCATCGAATAGAGCACATACGATAGCGGCATCTCAATGTTCAGATAAAGATCTTTCATGCCGGCTTCGGCAAGTTCTTCTTTGAGCTTATCGGATAAAAGAAGTGCATTTCTTGCTGAGAATACACCGTATCTTTCCTTATCCGAAAGAATTTCCTTCTCACTTCCCGGGAATCTTTCAAGATAATGCTCGCCGGCATATATCGAAGAATAATCGCCCTTTAACGGATCCAAAAGATAGCATAATATCTCGCAGTCATCAAAACCCGGTCTGTACTCACCGATATACGGATATGATCTCTTTATATCAAAAGTCGAAATATTTCTTACGTTTTTTAATGCTTTATCTATCTCTTCCGATAAATATTCTTTTGTTATAAAGAATACTTCTTTTATGCAGAAATTTTCACGTTCCGAAAAAGATACATAAACGTTTTCATCGTCGGCATAAAAACCCAGGGCCGAAGCTTTTGACATTTTGCGGATTATCTCGTCGGCTCTTGAAAAATCATCAACGGTCTCATACAGGATCTCATCAGCCTTTGAAGTTACGGATGTATTATCCTCTCCACCATATGATTCAAGCTTTGAGATAATGCTCTTTAACTCATATTTTCTGAGTATCTCTACAGAAGAATCGTTTAAAAATCCGCCCATTTTGCAATCCGCAAGGTTAAGATCGATAGGTACATCGGTCTTAATGGTCGCAAGAGTACGGCTTAAGAACGCATTTTCTTTGTCTTTTATAAGATTTTCTTTTAAAGCTTTCTTGGTGATCTCATCTATATGATCGTATACGCCTTCAAGCGACTTATACTTAGCAATGAGCTCCGTAGCGGTCTTCGGCCCTACTTTTGAAACACCCGGAATATTATCGCTCGTATCGCCCTGAAGAGCCTTAACCTCGATAAATTCAAGAGGAGTGACACCGTATTCATTAACAACATCCTTGGTATTATAATTAAAAGTCTCTGTTTTACCGCCGAAGGTCTTAGGGATCGAAACAGTTATATTGTCGCTTGCGATCTGAAGAAGATCCCTGTCACCGGAAAGCAGGGTAACCTTTAAATCTTCCCTTTCAAAGCGCTTTGCCAATGTACCGAGTATATCATCGGCCTCAAAACCTTCCATTTCGATTACCGGAACGTTCATTGACTTAAGTATCTCCCGAATGATCGGTAGCTGTTCGATAAATTCTGACGGAGCAGGCTTTCTCGTGCCTTTATACTCTTTATAGATCTTATGTCTGAAAGTCGGAGCCTTCATATCAAAAGCAACGCACAGATAATCCGGATCTACATCATTAAATGTCTTGGTAAGGATATTAAAAAAGCCCAAAAGAGCATTTGTATGAATCCCGTCTCTGTTTGTAAGAAGCGGGAGTCCGTAAAATCCTCTGTTCATTATTGAATTACCGTCTATAAGAAGAATTCTTGATTGCATAAACCGTCCTAAAGAATGATCAATAATGCCGCAAGGCAAAAGATAGTGACCCCTACAAAAAAGATACCGAGGTATCCTCTTTCTATGATATCTTTCTTGTACAGACTCCTTAAAGCCTCTTTCTTTCTTTTTTCAAGTTCTTTATCAACATTGAGATCGATGATCTCGTCAAGATTGTTAAGGCCCACCGAAACCATATATTGAATGGTAAGCTCCTCTTTGCAGGATTTACAGCCTTCTATATGTTCTATCAGTGCAAGAGTCTCATTTTCTGAAAGTGTTTTATTCAAAAACATCGGAATCTGTTTTTCAGTTTCCTTACAGTTTAAAGTATCTTCCATATATCTATCCTACATGCCTTTTAAGGAAAGATACCTGATCCTTGTTGGCTTCTTTTGCAAGATCGTTTCTTATATCTTCAAAAAATACATGATAAGTATTCTCATCACCGTATATTTTGGATTCACATTCTACATTTTTGGATTTAAGGAGTTCCTTAAAAGGATCCAGATTCTTTACAAGGAAATCTCCGGGCGAACTCAATAAATAAGTGGGCGGATAATCCGATGTCACATGCTCGAATATCTTGATCTTTTCACCAAACTGCTTGGGATTTCTTGTAAGATATATTCTTTCAAGATCTCTGGTATTGCTGCCTGTTTCGGATACGGAATATATACCGCATCCCAAAGATAAAGCTTTCAAGGTAAAAGAAGGAACTTCAATACCCATAACTTTTGCATAATACGGATTTGTAACGCAGACCGCATACTGGCTTGCTATCTGGGCACCGGCGGAGTCGCCTATCATGACGACATTATCAAGGTCAAAGCCGTATTTATCGGCATTTTGACATACCCACTTCAAAACTTCGTTAGTCTCAATTATCGGATTGGGAAATGTAACCTTCGGCGCAAGAGTATAATTATAATTGACAACGGCAAAGCCGTTTTGTGCAAAAGTCATTGTATAAAAAGAATAAAGTTCTTTATCGCCGTATATATAGCCGCCGCCGTGTGAGCTTACCAAAACAGGCAATTTCCCATCGGTTCCTTTGGGCTTATATACGTCAAGAATATTATTTACGGGATCCTCGCCGTAAGAAAGGTCTTTAATGACCGAAACATCATCGGGAACAGTGAGCCCCTCATCGCGTTTCGCATCTGATTTTGTACAGTTTTTACGAAAAGCGCTTACTACCATTCTGTCCTTGATCGTTAACATTTTTGATACCCCCCTGGTTCAAAATTCAATAAATATTTTACACCATAAACAAGGTATTTGGCAATGAAACGAAGAAAATAGAGGGAACAAAAAAGACTCCCAAAAATGGGAGTCTATGCCGGCAGTGGGACTTGAACCCACACGTTGTTGCCAACAACAGATTTTGAGTCTGCCTCGTCTGCCATTCCGACATGCCGGCGTCAACAAAAGAGATATTAACACATTTAAATAGCCCAGTCAATCGGAGAAACACCGTTCTTTTCAAGAAATTCATTACAAAGCTTGAAATGATTGCAGCCAAAGAACCCGTTATACGCAGATAAAGGGCTCGGATGCACGGTTTCAAGCACAAGATGTTTTTCGTTCGTGATAAGGCTCTTTTTAGCCCTTGCGTTTGAACCCCATAAGAAATACACTATAGGCCTGTCCTGCGTGTTTACGGCACGTATAACGGCATCGGTAAAGTTCTCCCAGCCTTTGTTCTTATGAGAGTTCGCAACGCCCGCACGAACGGTCAGAACAGTATTCATCAAAAGAACACCCTGCTCGGCCCACTTTACAAGATAACCCGAATCGGGAATCGGATAACCGTATTCGGAATTTAATTCCTTATACATATTAACAAGCGAGGGAGGGATCTTGACACCCGGCTTTACCGAAAAAGAAAGTCCGTGTGCCTGACCGGGCTCATGATAAGGATCCTGCCCCAATAAAACAACTTTAACCTTGTTTATCGGAGTATATTTTAGTGCGTTAAATATATCCTCTGACGGAGGATATATCACATACTTACTGTATTCTTCTTTTATAAAATTATATAATTCCCTGTAATATGGTTTCTTAAATTCGGGTTCCAGATAAGGGAGCCATTCGTTGTCTATCAATTTAAACCTCAGATTCTGACGGAAATCCCGCGTTCTTTTAAATAACTCTTAACTTCTTTGATCGATAATTCCTTAAAGTGAAACAACGATGCGGCAAGTGCGGCATCGGCATGTCCTTCGTTAAAAGCATCGTAAAAATGCTCAAGCGAGCCCGCGCCGCCCGATGCGATGACCGGAACATTAACCGAATCGGAAATAATACGCGTAAGTTCATTGTCAAAGCCCTTTTTGGTACCGTCGCAATCCATACTTGTAAGAAGTATCTCGCCGGCCCCGAGTGAAACACCTTTTTTTGCCCATTCAACCGCATCAAGACCCATATCGACTCTTCCGCCGTTTTTATAAACGGTCCAGCCTCCGTCGGGCTTCCGCTTTGCATCGATCGCCAAAACAACACACTGGCTTCCGAACTTGTCTGCCGCATCAGCGATAAGATTGGGATTCATAATGGCCGCCGAATTGACTGCGATCTTGTCGGCGCCCTCTCTTAAAATCTTTTTGAAATCATCGATCGTCCTGATCCCTCCGCCTACGGTAAACGGAATAAAAAGCTTTCTGGCAACCGCTCTTACCATGTCGACAACAGTATCACGATTATCCGAAGATGCCGTAATATCCAGAAAAACCAGTTCATCGGCGCCTTCTTTATCATATATGACAGCCTGCTCGACCGCATCTCCGGCATCTATTAAATTGACAAAATTTACACCCTTGACCACACGGCCGTCTTTAACATCGAGGCAGGGTATTATTCTCTTTGTATACAAAACTGTTACTCCTTTGTAGCTTTGACAAAGTTCTTAAGGATCGAAAGCCCCACTTCTGAACTTTTCTCGGGATGGAACTGACATCCGAAAACATTGTTATGCTCACATGCCGCATGAAAAACATTGCCGTAATCGGCCGTAGCGGCCACAATACTCTCATCCTCGGCTTTTACATAATATGAATGCACGAAATATACGTATGGATTGTCGTTTAAACCGTCAAACAGTCGGGAACGCTTGGTAAAAGAAAGCGAGTTCCAACCGATCTGAGGTATCTTAAGACCGTTCTTTTCATCAAATCTTATACAACATCCTTTAAATATGCCAAGTCCTTCCACACCCGGAGACTCTTCGCTTTTGCCAAACATAAGCTGATAGCCTAAGCATATTCCCAAAAAAGGCTTATTTAAAGCGACATATTCTTTTATAACATCAATAAGACCTCTGTCCGAAAGACGTTTTACCGCTTCTCCAAAAGCTCCGACACCGGGCAATACTGCCCCGTCGGCTTTAAGGATCGTTTCTTTATCGGATGTAAGTACAACATCTTCACCGAGATATTCAAAAGCTTTCTCCACGCTTTTGATGTTTCCGGCATCATAATCAATTATTGCTATCATTAAAGTTGTTCCTCCGGAAGCATATCTTCGTATTCATGTTCAGCATCCGGCGCCATACCTTCATCCGGCACAAAAGGCTCGGGAAGCGGGACGTTTGGATCTATATATTCCGTTCCGTTTGCGATCGACTCAACCATAAGCGAGTATTCAAGATCAGTAGGCAATGCATAGATCTCTCTTGCGCGTTCCTCGGTCAGACCGAACGAAACATCAAGTGCGGTAACAATTTTCTGATATGATGCTTTGAAATCATCTTCACATCCGTATGTTTCCGCAACCAACAGCCATGGCTCATACAAATGAACGGCCTGGATAAGCTGATCCAATGCCTGAGGCCTCATGTTCATTTTATTGTATATTGTAAACGCCTCGTATTTATGGTCAACTTTCAAAAGGATCTGCGATCTTTCAAATAAAAGTCGATCTCCTTCGCTTAATTTTTCACCGAAAAATTCGGTGTATGTAGTCTCGTAATCACCTTTATAATACGCGGCTCTTGCCTGCCTGTGACTGATCATCGTGGGCAGGAATTTAACCGTAAGCAAAATAAGCAAAAGAAGTGTCGCAGCAAGAATAAATATCTTTCTTACATTCTTTTTGTTTAAAGGTTTTGAATTATCGGGCTCTTCAACCTTGGGCTTTTTCTCTTTCTTTTCTTTCTTAGGCTTCTTTTTCTTTCCTCCGTCTTCGCCTTCTTCACCCTCATCGGAGTCGGCATCACCGCCCTTGCCCTTCTTGTCTTTCTTTTTCTTTTCCTTCTTTTTCTTCTTTTTGCCTTTTCCTTCGTCCTCTTTATCTATTTCATCGAGGATTTCCTTATTTTCGCCCTTAACTTCTTCAAATCCGAACTCACCGCCTTCTCCTTCGGCAGGTTCACCGCCTTCGGAAGCAGCTTGTTTTTGCTTCTCTTCTTCCTCATCTTCCTCGGATGCGGTCAGGAATGCGATAAATTTAGCGATCAGGCTTTGTTTCTTTTCGGGCTTCTCTTCACCTGCGGACTCATCGACAAGTTCTTCAAGAGCATCCTTCTTATTTTTATCTTTTTTCTTAAAGAGATTTAACTTCTTTTTCTCTTTCTTTCCCGATGCAGACTCTTCACCCTGATCATCGTCGGAATTTTTACTGTTCTTGGCCTCTTCTTCCTTGGAATTACGCTCATTTTCAAGTGAAATAAGATTCATCAGCTCATCTTCTTCACTTAAGCTGTACTCGTTGTTGTCGGCTTTTTCAAGAAGGCTTGAGATCTCATCAAGTTCCGGAGAGCCTTCGGGATTGTCGATAGCGGCATCTTTATCAAAAATACCGAGTGATTCAAGAGAATCAACATCATTTATATCGACCTCGATCTCACCCTGATCGTTCGGTTTATCGGGTACATCGGCAGCATTGTTCAAAAGTTTTTCTATATCGTCCTGAGAAAGATCGTCAAGCGAGGCATCCGTTCCGGGAACAGTGTTTATAGTATTCTCCATCTCAAGGGAAGCCTCGGCTTCAGCATCATCTTCAGCCTTAAGATCCGATAAAAGAGTATCAAAATCAAGCGAAGATTCCTCTCCGCCTTCTGAAGGCTCTTCACTTTCAGCATCGGCTGCGGGCTCGATTTCAGGCTCCGCCTCTGCAATCGGCTCAGCCTCTGTTTCAACTTCAGGTTCTGATTCCGCAGCCGGCTCAGCTTCGGTTTCAACCGCAGGCTCTTCCTCTACGGAAATATCCTCGGGGATAGCATCAGCCGAAAGCAGATCCTCAATGTCTTTGGGTATTAAATCTTCCGGAGCCGATTCCTCGCTAGCTGATTCCTCAGCCTGATGCTCATCAACAACAGGCTCCTCGGTTAAAGACTCCTCGATAATGGGCTCCTCACTAATAGATTCCTCGGTCAAAGGAATATCAACAATCGGATCCTCAATGCCAAGCTCGTCAGTAATCGGTTCCTCAATTATGGGTTCTTCGATAACCGGTTCTTCTATTGCAGGTTCTTCTGCTATCTGCTCCTCTACAATCGGTTCTTCTACGATTGGTTCCTCTATAATCGGTTCTTCTATTGCCGTTTCTTCAGCTATAGGTTCTTCAATTAGAGGTTCTTCTGCTATAGGTTCATCAGCAGATGATGCTTCAACAGCAGTTTCCTCAGCGGATGAAACATCGCTTAAAGAATTAATAAGATCAGCGACATCTGCATCACTTTGAACTTCTTCAGCCGAAACTTCTTCCGAAGGACTCTCATCAACATTTAATGATTCCAATAATGAATTGATCTCATCTATCGGTGCAGACATATTATCCGCACCGTCAATATCTTCTGAAGCAGGTGAATCGGAATCCGATCCTTCAACCGCATTTTCAACGGATTTTAACAGCGCTTCCAGATCATCCCCTGCTTCGATCGTTGCAGATTCCTCAACTACAGCCTCCTCTGTTACAGGATCCTCGACTACAGGCTCCTCAATAACAGGCTCCTCAACTACAGGCTCCTCAACTACAGCCTCCTCTGCTACAGATTCCTCAATTATAGGCTCTTCAATAACAGGTTCCCCGACAACAGGTTCCTCTATTATCGGTTCCTCGATCACAGGCTCTTCGCTTTCGGGCACTGCTTCATAAGTATCACCTTCAGGCAAAGCATCAAAAAGGTTCTTTAGTATATCATCCAAAGAATCTTCGGTAGTATTCTGAACGTCTTCAAGAACATCAGAAACATTTTCGGCGGCTTCTTCCACAGGATCCGCAGTATTATCCGCAAATTCTTTTTCAACCGCTTCGATCTGTTTTGTGAGCTCGCTGACTCTGTTTAATGCAGCGTCCGGAGCTATTTCCTGCTGTGCCTGCTTAAGAAGGCTGTCTAAATAATCTTCATTACCGGGCATGATTTACCTCTTCAAAAGATAATTTATATTCAATATATTCTATCATATCACAGATTTGTACACAATATTCTGCTAATTTGCAATTAAAAAGGTCGGACTTTTTACAGTCCGACCTAAAGATCTAAGAATAGTTTTATTTCTTTACAAGACCGTCAATGACTCTGACAAGATTACCGATCTCAGGCTTTGAAAGCTGAGCATTTGCTCCAAGCTGTTCACCCTTACGCCTCATCTCCTCATTAACCAATGATGAGAATATAACTATAGGAATATCTTTTGTGGCATCATCGGATTTAACAAGTTTTGTAAGACGATGTCCGTCCATAAGAGGCATCTCGATATCGGTAATGATCACGCCGACATGCTCCTTAAGAGTACCTTTCTTCTTGCAGTCCTGAATAATGTCATATGCTTCCTGACCGTTCTCTGTATGGATAATATTTGTATATCCGGCTTTCTTAAGAGAGTCAACGATAAGCTTATTAAGAAGAACAGAGTCCTCAGCGATAAGAACGGGAACATCGCTTCTCTGACGTTCGCCGAGAGCATCAACATCGGAAACCTTAAGACCTGTCTCGGGATTGATATCGCTTACGATCTTTTCAAAATCAAGAATGATGATAAGCTTATCATTAAGCTTAACAATACCTGTGGAAACACCATCCTCTGTTGTGGAAACGGTAGCGCCGGGCTTGATTATATCACCCCATGAAACTCTGTGAATACCTACCACCTGATCAACATGAAAGGCTATATCGAGTTTGTTGAAGTTTGTAACTATAAACAAACCGCCGGGCTCAGATTTACCGCGCTGCAGACAATTCTTCAGATCGATAGCAGTGATCATTGTATCTCTCGGCATAAATATACCTTCAATACTGGGATGGGCATTGGGAACGGGCGTAACCTCTTCATAAGGAATGATCTCGCGGATCTTCGCAACATTGATGCCGTAAGAATTACCTGCCAATTCAAATTCCAAAACTTCCAATTCGTTTGTACCGTTTTCCAAAAGAATCTTTGTTTCCATCAAATAATCTCCTTATATAGTCTATAATTGTAAGGTATAAAAGAATTTAACATTTACAATATTTAAGACAATTATATCATGTTGATGTAAAATATCAAACGATTTTGGCCTCCAAACTGCATTATTAACGAATTATTGTAATAATTAGAAAGTTGCACAAAGAAATGTCATTTCGCACAAAACAGATGATAACTATTCTGCTTTCCAATTAGCATAGAGTGTTGTTTTGGTAGCAGTACCATACCTGATCGTGGGTTTTATTACTCCGCCGCTCGATGTACGCCAGTTTACAAATGTATATCCCGGTCTTGTCGGTATAGGCAGTCTGTCATAATATGCCTCATTGAATGATACTACGATCTCATTATTATCAAGTGGATCTCCGCCGTTTACATCAAGAATTATCAAA
>JAEEGL010072348.1_pt1 | contig 41306 bp, 27 predicted proteins | sample 9134231 | NCBI WGS metagenome assembly JAEEGL01 (sample SAMN16246548, study PRJNA631951) | gut metagenome | biome: gut microbiome; feature: rumen; material: fiber-attached | host: Bos | place: Iran: Karaj | collected 2018-10
AAAGATACGAAAAATAATTCAAAAAACCGCATTTGGGGAGGATATTAACACGATTTAGGCCACAAATATTTTGCTTTTTGTCAAGAGAAACGTTATATTGAGGATGGGAATAGTCCCAAATAATCATTAAACTGTTAATTTACAATGAAGAATTTATCATTGATTGCGTCGGCCCTGGCAATGCTGGGGCTGACGGCGTGTGAGAAAGGACTCGTGGAGGCGAGGCTCCTGAGCAACGATGCATCGCTTGCGGGCATGAAGTATCTCTACAGCAAAAGAAAAGGCAAGAATTCTTTTGTCTTGGTATTTTTCCCCCTATTACGATAATAATTCACCCTTATGGTTTGTGGTTTCTCCTTACTTTTGCAGCAGAAAACGGAAATAATTGATAACTTACAAATCATCATTTACAATGACTAAAAGAACACTTTCACTGCTGACGCTGCTGGTCATGGCCACCGTCGTGCTGACGGCACAGACCATGCCGTGGCAGGACACATCACTTAGTTTTCATGAAAGAGCTACCGACCTGGTGAGCCGGTTGACGCTCAAGGAGAAGATTGCCCAGATGGGCAATATGGTTGATACGGAGGTGAACCGTGACGGCATCAAGTTGCCGATGTATCAGTATTGGAACGAAGCACTGCACGGCATAGCCCGCTCAGGTGCCGCCACCAGTTTCCCTGAGTCGAAGGGCATGTCGGCCACGTGGGACCGCCAGCTGATCTACGACTGTGCAACAGCCATCAGCGACGAGGCCCGCGTCTATAATAATATACATGGTAAAGGCCTGAACTACTGGTGCCCTACTATCAATATGGCCCGTGACCCCCGTTGGGGCCGTGACGAGGAGAACTACGGCGAAGACCCCTTCCTGGCGGGACAGTTGGCCGTGCAGTTCATCAAGGGTATGCAGGGCGAGCAGACTGCTGAGAATCCCTATCTGAAGACAGTGGCCTGTGCCAAGCACTTTGCCGCCAACAACTACGAACAGGGCCGCCAGGGCTCCACGTCGTTCATGACGGAACACATACTTCGCGAATACTATCTGCCAGCCTTTGAGATGGCCGTCAAGGAGGGTGGTGTGAAGAGCATCATGTCGTCATACAACGCCTTATCCACTGACCTCAACGAGCAGAATGCCGCAGGCATCGGTTGGAGTAGCAGCAAGGCATGGGGCGGCAAGCCCAACGCTATGAATGACTGGCTGCTTACCAGCATTCTGCGCGACGAGTGGGGCTTTGACGGCTATGTTACCAGCGACTGTGCCGGCGTGTCGTGCATCTACCGCCCCGTGAAGCATGCCTACTTTGGCAAATATGACGAGAGCGATGCCGTGCTGACCGCCGAATACAAGGCGCGTGCCACAGCTCTGGCCATCAAGGCCGGCAACGACATGAACTGTGAATTCAAGAATCAGACGTCAGTATTCCAGACGGCTCTCGATGCCGCCATCGTCAGTGGCTATATGACCGAAGCTGACTTGGACAAGGCCCTGATACGTGTTCTTGAGACCCGCTTTGCACTGGGTGAGTTTGACGATAACGTCAGCTGGCGCAACATTGCTGCCGACCGTCTGGAGTGTGCCGACCATCAGGCACTGGCCCTGAAAGCTGCACAAGAGAGCGTGGTGCTTCTGAAAAACAACGCCCCCCTGACTCCCTCTAATGTTAGAGGGGGAGAGAATGAGAAATTGCTGCCGCTCAGTACCGATAAGAAGGTGGCACTTATAGGTCCATACGTCAACACTATCATGCTGGGCGACTACAGCGGTACACCGACGCATACCACCACGCCCTTTGAAGCATTCTCAAAGAAGCTGGACTTCCACGTAAGTGACGGCACCATCCAGGCCGAGGCCTTCGATCAGGTTATCAGCGGCAATGCTGCTAAAATGAATCAGGGCAGCGGCTATCTGGAGAATACCGCTCCCGGCAATGAGGTGGTCTATAAGAACATCGACTTCGGCAGTGGCTGCACCCACTTCGTGATGGCTGCTGCCGCCAAGAACACTGGTGTAGCTACACTGACCTTCTATCTCGACAGCGATACCTCTACGCCCATTCTCACCGTCAGCAACGAGGACACTGGCAACTGGACCAAGTGGAAGGAGATTTCTGCCACTGTTGAGCCTACTGCGGTTCAGGGTGTTCACGACCTTTACGTCAAGTTCAGCGGTTCGCAGAAATATGCCGGCAACTACGACTATTTCCGTTTCTATAACCCGAATAGCAACCCCCTGGAGGAACTGGGTCCGCTGTATATGGTTCAGACGTCGAATGCTGTCAACGAACCGGCTACCGACGACATGATAGCCCGTGCCGTGGCAGTTGCCCAGAAGGCCGACGTGGTGGTGTTCTTAGGTGGAACGGACTATAGCAAGCCTGCCGACCATGCCACAGGCACCGAGAGTCACGACCGTTGGGTGCTCACCATGCCAGGCAACCAGACCGACGTGCTGAAAGCCGTCTATGCCGTCAACCCCAACGTAGTGCTCGTGTTGGAGAGCAACTCCAGCATGGACATCAGCTGGGAGAAGGAACACCTGCCTGCCATTCTTGCCGTATGGTACGGCGGACAGGCTCAGGGACAGGCCATCTGCGACGTCATCTATGGCGACTACAACCCCTCGGGCAAACTCACCTCTACGTGGTATAACCGTCTGGAGGAACTGCCTGCTGCCGGCGACTCGCAGTTTGGGGCCAACGGCATGCTGGAATACAACATCGACCAGTGGGGCTATACCTATATGTACTACGGACGCGGCACTGGTGCCAACGTGGCCCGCCAGGCCGAGAGCCCCATGTACCCCTTCGGCTACGGACTGAGCTATACTACCTTTGAATATAGCGACGCCACGGTCAGCAGTTCACTGGTTTCCTGTACTGTCAAGAACACGGGCGACCGTGACGGAGCAGAAGTCGTGCAGGTGTATGCCACCTTCCCTGGCAGCTGTGTCAGTCACCGTCCAACCCGCAAACTCATCGGTTTTGAGCGTGTAGAACTGGCCGCCGGCGAGAGCAAACAAGTGACTATTCCCATCCGTGAGCAGGAACTGGCCTACTACGACGATGGCAGCCATACCTGGCAGATAGAGAGTGGCACCGTTAAGGTCTATATTTCTGCCTCGTCGGCTGACGACCGCCTCAGCGGTTCGTTCGCTACCACTGCTCACAAACTGGCTGATACCTACCTTAGCCAGCAAACGACGGGGGTTGGCGACGCAACGCGTCTAGTGAATAGTGAAAAAGTGAAAAGTGAAAAATTGGCTGACGCATCTGTGTATAACGTAAACGGACAGCGTGTCATCCACCCTGCTAAAGGCCTTTATTTCGTGAACGGACGGCTGAAGACAGTTAAATGAAGAATGAAGAATTTCCTACCGCAGTGAGAAAATAAGATAAGAATAAAATGTAAATTCAGAAAACAAACTATGAGAACGATGAGAGTATTGCTTTGTGCCGTCGCTGCCCTGCTGTCGCTGACAGTCTGGGCTGCCACGACGGTGACCATCCCCACTACAGCGGGAGAGTACATTAATTGGAGTAATTGTGACTTGACGGGTGCCAAGATAGAGAACGACGGTGCCAACATCGGCTCGACGGGAGCCAGCACTATGGCCACGTTCATTGTCAGCAACCCGACGCAGCAGGACTACATCCTGACCTTTGCCACGGGCTCGAAGAATGCGGCAAAGATGCAGGTGACGCTGACCAACACCGCTAACAGCAGTGAGGTGTTGACCAAGAACATCGACATCGTGAACACTGGTTCCTGGACCCCTAGCACCATCAGCAACATCTTCCTTTCGCAACTGCCCGCAGGCACCTACGAACTGAAGTTTGCCGTCACCGAGGCCACCAGCTATGCCGGCAACTGGGGCAAGCTGGCCTTCTACACTACCGAGAGCTTCAATACCATCCCCGGCACCATCGGCATTGCCAGCGGTGGCTATGCCGGTGGCGCACGTTTAGAGAACAGCGATACCAATGTAGGCTGGGTGTCGAACGGTACTTCTGCCACCTATAGTTTTATCTGCTCCGAGGCAGGTGTCTATAAGATGACCATTCCCATGACGCGCTACGGCGACGGCACCATCACCACCACCGTAACCGACGAAGACACGCAGACAGAGGAAGCCAATGGCGTATGGACCATGACTTCCCCCTCGAACTACGAGCCAACCGACGTCCCCATAGAGGGTGAACTGACCACAGGTATGAAGACGCTCACCATGCAGTTTGCCACCACAAGCAGTTTTCTGTTCAACTACAAGGACTTCACGCTGACCCGTGTCGGTGACCATTATGCCAAGATTGCCAGTGTGGCCGTCAATGGACAGACCGTCACCGCTGGCGACGACAGCGACTGGTATTGCCAGTTGCCTGCCAGCTGCGATGCCACCACCACGTTCAGTGTTACAGCCCTTTACGGCACAGTAGCCGCCACGGCAGAAGGCACCGGCATCACCGCTGTTGGCGACGGCACCTTTACCATGGCCACGCCAGCCCCTGGAACCACTGCTACCGTTACGCTGACGCTGACTCCTGCCACTGGGACATTTTCCAGCAAGACCACCTACACGCTGAAGCTCTTCCGCATTGGCGAGATCTCGCTGACTGACGTGCTGGTAGATGGCATGAGCGCCAACGTGCTCAGCGACCTGAACGATAACCAGACAGCTACATATAATAATATTTATACTGCCGTGCCGACTGTTCAGGTCAGGGTTGTTGACGGAACTCTGGTCACTGCTCCGGCTCCCACCGTAAGCGGCACCACAGCCACCTACACCATCCATGTTGAGATGGCTGGCAAGGAGAAGGATTATACGCTGGCAGTCGAAGGCCTGCATATTTATGACAAGAAAGAGGGCGACGAGACCGTCACCCTGAAATATACCAGCGAAGGAAATGATAAAGCCAACAACGTCTGGTCTGATGGTCTCTACTCCCTTTCCCCCATCGGCGACGGTTGGACCGGCAGCGGCTTCAAGATGAAGAAAAACTCTACCAATACGCTGACCGTTCCCAGTGACGTCGTGGTGAAACAGTTCATCATCCATCAGTTCAGCGACAACTACGCCCCTGGCTCCTTTGGCACCATTACCAGCGACGGCATGACGGCCTACATTCCTGCCAAGCACGACTTCGTAAACGGCAGCCAGTACGACCTCGTCGTCAATCTGGAGGGGCATCAGGCCGGTCGTGACATCGTGTTCACGCTGACTGACGGTTCTCAGCCTACCGGCTGGTTTGAGCTGACCATTGAAAAGCAGGCCATTGCCACCGCTCCTGTTGTGACAGCTCAGCAGGTGACCGTTGTCAATAACCATGCCGTGGTGGCATTGACCTTTGACCGTCAGATGACCGATGTTATCGCCACCATCGGCGGTAGCACGGTGACAGCCCAGGGCGGATCTGCCACGCTATACTTCCCCGTTTGGGCGCTTGACTACGCCACGGACTATACGCTGACCATTGCTGCCGGTGCCGCTGCTGACACCTACGGCAACACGAATGCCGAGGCTATCAACATTGCCGTCACCACCGATGCCAAGCCCGTTGTTGCCGCTGCCGCCTACGACTTCGTAGTGAGCACGGTCGATGAACTGAAGGACGCCGTTGCAGCTGTGAACAGTGCCAACAATACGGCCAATGCCACCCGTAAGACCATCTTCCTGCGCAATGGCGACTACAATATGGGTACTACCGAGTTGCGCCTTTCCGGCTATAACGTCTCGCTCATCGGTGAGAGTCGTGACGGTGTCGTCATCCGTGGTCAGCGCAGCGGCATCAGCAATCCCACCGTCAACCTCCGCGACCGTACCGGTTTCTATCTGCAGGACCTCACGCTGCTCAACGACCTGAACTACTACCTGCCCCTCCAGGACAAGGAATCGACAAACGGTGGCGTAGCCGTTGCCGTCTATGGTGGCGACAAGACCGTGATGAAGAACGTGCTGCTTTTGGGTACGCAGGATACCCAGGTAACGGGTCACCGTGCCTACTTCGAGGACTGCGAGATTCACGGCACCGTTGATTTCATCTGTGGCGGTGGCGACAACTTCTACTACAACACCCGTTTGGTGGTTCACCGCAACAGTTCAGTCATCACGGCCCCCAGCACCAGTTCTGCCCTCCGGTGGGGCTACGTGTTCCAGCAGTGCACCATCAGTGGAGCTAATGGCAACAGCGATGCCGGCTACGGCTTGGGTCGTCCCTGGCAGGACACGCCGCGTTGCTACTTCCTGAACACCACCATGAACGTGCTGCCCAACGACAACGGATGGAACGCTATGGGCAATCTGCCTACTCACTTCTACGAGTATAACTCAATGAATGCCGACGGCTCTGCCATTGACCTCAGCGTTCGCGGCAACTCCAGCACCAGCACCAACGCCTACACCCCCGTGCTGACGGCTGCCGAGGCAGAGCAATATACTGTAGAGAACGTGCTGGGTGGCACAGACTCTTGGCTGCCCACAGACTATACCAACGTGGTTGCAGCCCCTGTACTGAACCTGACGGGGGCTGTCATCTCTTGGCCGGCTGTTGCTGATGCCCGCTGTTACGTCATCTATAAGAATGGTGAGTATTTGACCAACCAGACCGCCACGAGCTACGAGATTACCGACGAGGGTATCTATACCGTGCGCAGTGCCAATGCCATGGGTGGAGTTGGCGAACCATCCTCTGCCGTTGTCTTCAAACGTTCCATTGTTGCCAACCAGTGGAGCACTGTCGTGCTGCCCTATGCAGTGGATAATGTGGAGGCATTCTTCGGCGAAGCCGCCAAGGTGGTTCAGTTCACCAGTGTTGATGACAGCAAGCTGATCTTCAGCCCCGTCACATCGATGAATGCCAACGAGCCTTATCTGATCATGGTGGGCAACGACTTCGGCGGAGCCATCGCCAATGGTGTGACGGCAATCTATGACGAGGCCTCCAAGACTGTTGGCAGTGTTACCTTCCACGGAGTCTATGAAGCTGGCAATATCCCTGTAGGAGCCTACTTTGTAAGTGGAAACACTCTCTACAAGGCCGTTGACGAATCAAACACCATCAAGCCCTTCCGTGCCTATTTCATGACGTCGAGCTCAGCTTCTGAACTGACCTTTGTCATTGACGGGGAAACAACGGGAGTGGGCAGCCTCACCCCCAGCCCCTCTCCAAAGGGCGAGGGGAGTATATACACCCTCAGCGGACAGCGTGTGACAAAGCCCACCAAGGGACTCTATATCGTGAACGGCAAAAAAGTCATGATAAAGTGAAAAATATCAACGCCCCCTGCCCCCTCTAATCTTAGAGGGGGAGGAAGTGAGAAATGAAGGAATGTCTTGTATGAGATTATTTCCCATAATTTCCCATAATTTCTTTCAAAACAAAAAATAGACAGTTATGAAAAAACAATATATTTCACCCGATATGCAGTGCATCGTGCTGCAACATCAGAACAGCCTGTTGGCAGGCAGCAACCTCTCGCTGGAAGTGCTGACGGGAGGCTTGGACTTGGACAATGCTCATGAGGGGAGCAATCTAAGTGCCGATGCACCCCTGTTTGATGATCTTGATTTGATGATACTGCAATAAAGGACTCCTGATACAGAATATCAGCAAAAAAACTGATGGATAGCGGGCTTTTCCCCCCTATTCCGTCAGTTTTTACCCTACCAAACTTCAAAAAATTGGTGACCTTTGCAGGCAGAAAACAAATCACTAACCAAAATGAACAACAACAAAATGAAACAAAACAATCTTTTCAAAACAGTACTCCTGGCAGTCGCCCTGCTGGCTGGAAGCAGTATAGCGTGGGCAGATGTCACGCCTGTTAGTATTCCACAATCATTAGGCAGCTATGTAAACTGGGCTACCAACGCTACTAAAACAGCAGGAAACGGCACACCAGAGAGCGAGAATCTGGTACTTGGCTCCACCAATGGTTCTACCACTTATGAAATAGCTATCAGCAATGCTACACAGCAAGACTACCTGATGTCATTCGCCTCAGGTGCTTCTGGCCTTACCGCAACGGTCAGCATGACACTTTCCGACGGTAGCAGCTATAATGTCAAGAAAGAATTTTCTGTCAGCAATACTGGATCTTGGACACCGACAGAGTTACATGCTGCTGCGTTTGAAAGCGTTCCAACAGGAAGTCTGACGCTTACATTCAAGGTGGAAAGCACAACTGGTAGCTATGCAGGAAACTATGGAAATCTGGCTTTCTACACTCCAACTGAGTGTCCTTGGCCCAACAGTTCGGCACTTAATCTTCAATATGGTACATACGATAAAGCAAAATGGAACTCAGATGGTGTCATCAACTACATCAAGGCCGCAGGTTCCTCTATTGATAATCTGTTGGCCTATAACAGTAGTGAAAGCTACTATGACTTCAATTTCAATATTTCATATATTAAACAGAATGCCATCGTAGGTGTTACTATCACAGATATTGCAACGGGAACAATCGAGATTAGCAATCAGACATTAGCAATCACTGCCAATGGCGATAAGACCATTCATCTTGGAAGAAAATTGACTGCTGGCTGGAAGAAAATTCGCCTCGACTTCAATGACGACGATGCTGGTAATAACGATGAGCATCTATTCAATTTTCAGACTGTCACCATTCCTGCAGCCACCTACAATGCATTGCCCTTGATGAGTAGCACCACGACTTACCTTGACCTGAGTCAGTGGCCCACCAGTGGTAATCCCCGCTATCAGAGCGGAAACCAAAACCTTGGGTATATCTATCATGGTAATTCTGCCGAGTTCTACGTTGGTAATGAGAACGAGACGGCCTACTACAATCTCTCGGCGGGCATCACTACCAATGTGTCCGATGCTAATCTTGTGGTAACAGTTACTGACTTAGCCACAGGAAATACAGAGGTTGACCATGAGGCTTTCGATGTAGCCACGGGTTCAAATTTTGCCAATCAGACATTTAAATTGAGTGGAGCTATAACGCCTGGCTTAAAGCTCATTCACTTTGACTTTACCAAAGACGACACTTCTACTAATCCTTGGCTCTACAACATTAAGAATATCACCTTCTACAAGCGCTCGCTGAACGAAGGCTACGACTACACGCCCGTGGCTGCTGCTGATGTCGATGTCGTGCTGACCCGCAGTATCACTGCAGGTAAGTGGAGCACCATCTGCCTGCCGTTTGCCATGACCAATGCTCAGCTGAAGGCTGCATTTGGTAATGACGTGAAGGTGGCTGAATTAACAAGTGGTGATAACACGACGCTGAACTTTAGTACCGTGACGGAAATCGTGGCTAACAAGCCTTACGCCATCAAGGTGACTTCCGACTTCACTTCTGCTACGATAAGTGGTGTGACCATCGTGGAAGGAACTGCGACGCAGACTATCAGCAACTGGAACTTTGTTGGAACATACAGCAATGAGACTATCAGCGCAAACGACTATTATTTCAAGGGCAACAAACTCTATAAGGCAGGCACTGGTACTCATAGCATCAAGCCCTTCCGTGCTTATCTGCAATATACGGGCAGTGGCACAGCACCCGCACCGCAACTGAACTTCCCTGATATGGATGGCGAGACCACGGGAATAGACGATGTAAGAAGTAAGATGTCTGATGTAAGAAGTGTTATCTACGACCTTCAGGGCCGCAAATTGTCAAATGGTCAAATGCAAAAGGGCCTGTACATCGTGAATGGTCGTAAGGTGGTCATCAAATAATTTGTGATAATTTCTGGTAATTTCTTTCCAAAATAAAAGACAAGAAAATGAAAAAAAATAGATATCAAGCACCACAGATGACGGTCATCTGCATCAGACAGTGCCACTCACTGTTGGCTGGTTCTGCCAATGCTTCCGGTTTAGACGGTTTCGGAGGATGGGGAGGAACATACGACGGCGATGACGATGCCGACTAAAAAAGATTCATGGAGTAAGTTAGTTAGTTAATAAGTTGAGTAGGGAGGCATAGCCGAAGCGTCGGCTATGCCTCCTTCTCTCTGTATTCCGAGGGCGTCATGCCCGTTTCCTTCTTGAAGCACTTGGTGAAGTATTTCGGGTCAGTGAAACCCACAGAGTAGGCTATCTGCGAGAAGTTCATGGTACTCTTGCTGATTAGCTGGCGAGCCCGCTGCATGCGTACCTGCCGTAGGAAATCGCTGGGCGACAGGCCAACAATCTGTTTGATTTTCTCGTAGAAGGCCGTGCGCCCCATGTTAACGGCCTCCGCCATGTCGTCGATGCGCAGCGCGTCGTCACTGATGTGCTGTTCGATGAACGCCATCAGACGGTCCATCAGCAGCTCGTCCTCGTTGGCGATTTGCGGTTCCGAGAGTTTGTATTCCCGTACCACGGGAGCGGGAGCCTCCCCTTCAGAAGAAAAAGCCTTCCCTGAAATAAGGTCTCTCCCATCCACAGAATGGGAGTACTGCTGCCGCTGCTGTTCCTGCTCCTGCAGTTCACGGTATTGGCGCAGAATGCTCTCCAGTCGCTGTTCGCGTTCGCGGGTCTGCTGACGGTGGTGCTGCCAGCGCACGATGCCCCAAGCCGAGAGCAGGATGAGGGCCAGCGCTATGAGCAGCTGTACCCAGCGGCGTTCCCACCAGAGTGGCGTCACCACCAGTTCCAGCACGTCGGCATTGTCGGTCCATACTCCGTCGCCATTGGTGCTCCTGACCTCCAGACGGTGGTGGCCCGGCGACAGGTTGCTAAAGGCAATGTGTGGGGTGCGAATGTAGTTCCACTGGGCGTCGCCGTCCATGCGCCAGGCATACTGAACGAGGCTGTTGTCCGTGTAGTCGAGGGCTGTGAAGCTGATGGTCAGGTTGCGCTTGTCGGGGCTGACAACCAGCGTGTCGCGATAGAGTAGGGGTGACGTTTCCTGCTCGCCCTGATACTGCACGCTGGTAAATACGATGCAGGGCTTGTAGTTGGACTCCGCCATGTTGTTTACGTTGAATGTCAGCACGCCGCCTATTGTGCCTAACCACAGACAGCCGTCAGTGGCCAGCGACGGTAGCGATTCTGTCAGGATGACGGTCTGATGGTCATCCTCGGCACCCACCTCTATGTGCTCTTGCTGAAGCTGGCGTGTCTGGGGCACGTAGCGGTCGATGCCAGTCTCACGGGCTATCCAGATTTGTCCTTTTTTGTCTTCTGTCATCGACTGCACGTTGCCGACACTGTGGTTCAGCTCGTCGATGGATTTTAGTTGCAGGTTGTTGCTCAGCAACTGCTGCGACGTCACCTGCTGGATGCCGCCACCCTGCGTGGCTACATAGATAGCCCCGCTGCGGGTGACGAGTGCTTGCATGACGTCGTTGGTGCGCAGCGACGACGTGTCGTTACGGTCGTGGCGCGTCGTATAGAAGGTAAGTGATGCTGGACTTGCTGCCAGTGCTGAGTTACAGGTCAGCAGACCCGTGGTGCTGGAGATGAGCATGGTACCGTCAGCGGTGTGGGTGATACGACGGGTCCGCGGAAAACCAGCCAGCGGATAGCCTTTCAAATCATTTCCACTATGTAGGAAGCGGGCTGAATTATAAATGTTAATTCCGCCACCGCCAGAATTATAGATGTTTAAGCCACCTCCATAGGTGGCTATCCAGATGTTTCCACGTGCATCTTCGTCGAAGTCATAGACGAAGTTGTGGCTTAAGGAATAGCGATTGCTGCTGTCGGGCAGGCAGTGGGTGACGCGACCGTCGGTGCCGATGATGTAAAGGCCATCACCCTTGGTGCCCACCCATGTGCGGCCTTGAGAGTCTTCAAAGAGTGCATAGATGCGGTCGGAGAATTTTACACGACTGCTGCTGATGGTGCCGTTTGGTGCGAGCCATCCGCCGTCACCCATCACCTTGATATAGCCATCCTGCGTGCCGGCCAGCACGGTGCCGTTGCGGCGGCAGAGCACGGAGCGCGTCTGTTCGTCCGTGCCGACGGACAGCAGTTGCATGCGCTGCTGGCGGAAGGTGACCAGCGTCAGTCCGTGGGCTGAGGAATACCACAGGTTGCCCTGACGGTCGATGTGATATTTCTGAATGTCCCGTTGCTGGATGCCGCTGACTTTGAGACGCCATGTCAATGCTGTATCGACGCCTTCGTCCAGCCATGAGTCAAGGCCCACAGGACGCTGCTTGCTGAAACGTCCACCGCCGTCATAGCGCAGCATCCCTTGGTCGGTGGTAATCCACTCACGTCCCTGACGGTTGGCCTGCACCTTACGGATATAGCTGCCCTCGTAGTGGTGGCCCTTGCTGCCGAATACCTCTATGCGGCTGATGTCCGTGGGATGGTCGTCGTTGATGCGCAGCGTCATGGCACCGCTTTCGTCAGTAATCCAGGTGTGACCCGTCGGCAGGCAGTAGATGTTGCGGGGCTTCATCTGTTCGCCATACTGACGTTCCACGGCGCGGCTGATGTTAAAATACCGGCACTGGCGGGTGTCAAACAGGTAGAGGCCGCCGTCGTAGGTGCGTAGCCAGAGGTTGTCTTTTGTATCTACCCGTAACATGGCAATGCGGTTGGTAGATAGCGCATCGTTGTCGCCCCAGTTGTTGCCAGGGAAGGTGATAAAACGATAGCCGTCGTAGCAGCAGAGACCGTTCCACGTGGCAATCCATAGCAGTCCGCGTGAGTCCTGGTCCATGCCTGAAATGTTAGTGGCAGGCAGTCCGTCACGAATGCCGAAGGTACGGCTGTTGCAGGTGAATTGTGCTGATGCCGTTAGGGCCAGTGTCGTGAAACAAAGAGCCAGGAAAACGTTCAGGTACTTCTTCATATATTCAGGCCGTAGCTTTGTTTGACTTCACTCATCACGAAGGTGCTCTCGATAGAGGACAGGCTCTCGATTTCGCCTAACTTGTTAAGCACGAATTCCTGATATTGCTTCATGTCTCGGGCACGAACCTTCAGCAGATAGTCGTAGGCACCGGAAGTGTTGTAGCATTCCGTAACCTCGGGAATGCGCTGGATGCGGCGCACGAACGAATCTGCTATCTCGTGGTTGATCTGCTTCAGCTTCACCTTGCAGAATACCTGCAGCCCCAAGTTCAGCTTCTCCGGGTCAAGAATGGCTACGTACTTCTTGATGTAACCCTTCTTTTCCAGTCGTTTCTGGCGTTCAAAAACGGGGGTGGGGGTCAGGTGAACAGCATCGGCCAGTTCTTTGGTGGTCAGTTTCGCGTTTCTTTGCAGCGTTTTCAGTATCAGCAAATCGGTCTCGTCTAATATCTCAGTCATGATGATTATTTGTTGAGGAACCTTTATAAAACTCGTTTTTGTATAAAAAAATTGTTTTTGACTGCAAATATAGTGATTTTTTCCAATAGTGAAGAGTTTTTTTTAAAAATTCTGTTGGTTAAAATAGATTTTTATTATATCTTTGCAACTGAATTGCACTAAAACTAAAAAAAGTAACTGTATGTCAGACATTAAAGTGATTGCTAAGTCGTATGCAGAAGAGTTCTGCAGCGATGCTATTTATCCTGCCCATCTTTTCAAGGCTATTCTTCATAAGGAGGCTGGGCTTATCCATTTCATAGAAACAGAGTTGGATAAGGACTATTATTACTTGCAGGACTGGGCTGATGTCCAGATGCAGTTAGCACCCCGTGCTGTCCGTCCCATGCGCGACCTGGAACTGAGCGATGAGAGTGTGGCCGTCATGGAAGAGGCCGACAACTACAAAGTGAAGTTCAACCTTGATGAGACAACCCCGGTTTGTATATTAGCCTCATTGGTGACACCTGGTGTTGGCTTTTCTTTTGACCAGCTGAAAACGCTGCCGCTGACACCATCGGACATCAGCGCGAAGATGGGCGGTGGCGCCAACGTGGAGGCTCCATACATGGAGGGCGCGGAACTGAAGAAAAATACTCCTGCCAAAGGTAAGGGTGCCATAGCCAAGTACTGCACAGACAAGACGGCCATTGCCCGTGCCGGCAATCTGGACAACGTGGTAGGCTTCGAGAATGAAATTGGCATCATCTACGAGATACTGGGCCGCAAGACCAAGGCCAACCTGCTCATCACTGGTGAGGCCGGTGTGGGCAAGACCTCGCTGCTGAATGGCTTTGTCCGTGAGCTGGCTGCTGACAAGGTGCCGGGCTTCCTGAGTGGTGCCATTGCCTACGAGCTGGAAATGGCTGCACTGGGTGGTGACGCACAGTACAAGGGTGAGGTAGAGGACCGCTTCAAGAGCATTATTGACGAGGTGGAGTCACTGCCCAATGTGGTGCTCATCATCGAGAAGATTGACAAAATGTTCGACAAACAGGGAGCCCTGTACGGCTGTTCTACACTGCTAAAGAATGAACTGTCGAAGGGGCGCCTGCAGTTGCTTTGCACATCGAGTATTGACGGCTACACCAAGAACATCGAGACCGACAGGGAGATGACGTCATGCTTGGAGAAGATTACCGTCGAGGAACCCACTGCCGAGGAGACGATGGAGATACTGAAGGGTATCATGCCCGCCTACGAGGAATACCACGGACTGACGGTGGACGAGAGGGTGATGGAGGAATCCATCCGTCTGGCCAAGCGCTACCTGACGGAGAAGTCGCTGCCAGCATCGGCCATCGACCTCATCGACCGTACGATGGCTCACGTGAAAGTGGATAACGACCTCGGCGCAGAGGAACAGAAACATACCGACCTGAAACCCGAAGACCTGACGGCCGTCGTGGCCAAGCAGACCGGCATTCCTTTGGGTAAGGTACAGACGGGTGAGCGTGAACGGCTGATGGGCGGCGAGGAGACGCTGAAGAAGCGCGTCGTCGGTCAGGACATCGCCGTGAAGAAGGTGCTCGATGCCGTCTATGAAGCTCGCTCCGGACTGAGCAAGAAGGGACAGCCCATGGGGTCGTTCTTCTTCCTGGGCCCGACGGGTACTGGTAAGACGGAACTGTCGAAGGCACTGGCTGAGTTCCTGTTCGGCGATGAGTCGGCACTGCTACGCTTCGACATGTCAGAGTTCAAGGAAGAACACTCAGTGGCCCTGCTCTACGGAGCACCTCCGGGATATGTGGGCTACGAGGAGGGTGGTCTGCTGGTGAACAAAATCCGCCAGACACCATATTCGGTGGTGCTCTTTGACGAGATTGAGAAGGCACACAAGAGCGTCTTCGACCTGTTCCTGCAGATTTTGGACGAGGGCAAGCTCCACGACCGCCTCGGACGTGTCGGCGACTTCTCGAACGCACTCATTCTGTTCACGTCGAACATCGGTGCCAAAGACATCGTGGCCAAATTCAACAGTGGCGAGGTGCCTGAGAACAACGAATTGATGGACATCATGCAGGGCTACTTCCGTCCAGAATTCCTGGCCCGATTGACGGAAATTGTGCCGTTCTCGCCCATCACCGACAAAACCGTTACGGCCATCTTCGACATCCACATGAAGGGCCTGCTGAAACTGCTGAAGGAACAAGACATCACCCTTGAGCTAACACCGGAGGCCCGCCAGACCATTGCGCTGCGCGGCTACAACCAGCAGTATGGTGCGCGTCCCATCCTCGGCATCATCCGCAAGGAACTGCGCCACCCCATCTCCAAGATGATGATTGCCGGCAAGGTCAAGCCCGGCGACCATGTCGTGGTGGACGTTGATAAGGACGGCAACGTCAGCATCGTCACAAAATAACGAAAAATGAAATCTCAAATAAATATTATTAATTTAAACATTTACAACTATGGCAATGAAAGAGAATTTTATCTCCATGGCTCCTGATGAGGAGAGCAGCGCGAAAGTAAGTCTTATCGACCAGAATAAAACGCTGATGATTGACCAGTACACCACCGACGTGGACGCTGGCGCTCCAGAGTTCGTCGAGGACATCCAGAACATCAACGATGCCTTCGAGCACTTCAAACCGAAGGTGGGTGTCACCTTCACTGACGAAGAAGGCGGTGCTGTGGAAGAAACACTGAAATTTGGCGAGCTGCGAGACTTCGAGGCTGGTGGCGGCAAAGGCCGCCTGGTGGAGAACAGCCCGTTCCTCTCTGGTGTGAAGATGAAGATTGAGACTAACACGAAGATTCGTAAGAGCATTGAGCAGAACCGTAAGTTGCGCGACATCCTGAAAGAAGCCGGCAGCCGCGAGGAACTGAAGGAAATGCTCCAGTCGATGCTGGACGAACTGAAAAGTGCTGAGTGAAAAGTGAAAAAGTAAAAAGGTAAAAAAGTAAAATATTATGGCAGATACTGAAATGCAGAAAGCTCAGGTTGCCGCACAAGCCGGTGCTGAGCTACAGGAGAAAGGTAAGGACGTAAGCAAGTTGCTGTCGCAGTTTGGAGGCTTCAACGCCATTCGAGGCTTCATGCCCGATGCCGACAACATGAACCCCGCCCGCAAGGCCGCCAAGGACGTGTTCCTGAAGGACAAGCGCTTCAAGGACAAGCGTGAAGGGCTGAAACGTGAGATTGCCCGTTGGCTGGAACTCTTGGACGATACCAATATAGAGGGTGCCACCGGCTATGCCGATGCCTGCAAGCAGCAGGAGGAAAAATACACGGACGTGCTGAAGCAGGGAATCACGGATGCACTCTATGCTACGAAGGACTTGGAGCGCTCCTACCGTGAACTGGACTCGTTCTTCAAGACTTGTGGCACTGACAAAGTGAAGAACCTGCGCATTATCAACGTACTAAAGGAAGACATTGCCGATGCAGACTCTGGTTTCGCAAAGGAGGTGGAGGACCTCCTGCGCAACGGTTTCGACCGCCTGAGCCTGAAGGATGCCTACAGCTTGGTCTGTGTGCCGGGTGCCGTGTTCAACGACAAGGTCGATCTGCTGCAGTGGGCTAAGATGGCCTTTAAATATAAGGTAATGCTGCTGACCGACCACGCCGACGAGTATTCGTTCGACGATCTGCAGGCCAATACCGAAGGTTATCGCGACAGCGACCAGGAACTGATGAATGTCGTGATGTGCGCCAACTGGATTGTGGGACGTGAGGCCGAGAAACTCTCCGCTGACGAGGAGGATGCCAAGGCGTTCTACATTGCACCGTCGGCAGCCCTCTGCGGCAAGCTGTACAACGAAACCGCCAACATGGCACAGGGGGCCGGTGGCAAGAAGTATGGTACACTCGATGGCGTGAAGGGCGTGAAGAGCGACCTGCTGAAGTCAGAGATTGCCGCCCTGATGGACAATCAGGTGATACCGATGGTGTATAGCGAAGGTAGAGTGATGGCTTTTAACAATACTACCTTATATAATGGTGACCTCGACGCCATGAAGGAGTACCCCATCGTTCGCGTCTTCGACTGGGTGAAAAAGGTACTCATGAACTTCGTTCACGAGGTGGCACTTGAAAACTGGGATCCATACAACTCACCGAAGAACCTGAAGTCGAAGATTCAGGAATTCCTGAACCAGTACAAAGGCTACGGCAACCTGTTCCAGAATTACGAGATCGGAGAGCCGCGTCAGGATCCCGTCACCAAGCAGATAACCTGTGACGTGACGCTCACTCCATTCTATGCCGCCAAGAACTTCGTTATCAAAGTGGCTGCTGACAAGAAGGACAAGGAGGCCACTTTGGCATAAACAAAACAATGGCTTCGGACAGAAATCGGGGGCTTTTCCCCGATTTGTCCTGTCATTGGACTCCTGTCCATACATCTATACCAGAAAAAGAAACAAATATTTGGAACATACCAATAAACTTCATAACTTTGCATCAAGAAAATAAAACAACAGCAAAGTTGAGAAAAAAATTATTATTATTAACAACACTTTAAAACATTACAACTATGGCAAAGACACCAGTTTCAATGAAGATTGACGGTTACAAGGACAGAGAAGTCCTGATGGTAACTTACGAGTTTGACCAGTCAACAGACGTGGAAGGACAGATGGCAGGAATCCCCCGTGGTGGAAAGATTCAAGTTCGCGTAAAAGCTCTTAACGACGGTACCCCCGACCTGATGGCATGGATGGTGGAGCGCAACCTGCCGAAAGACGGCAAGATTGAGTTCCTGGAGACGAAGACCGGCAAGGCCATGAAGACCATCGAGTTCAAGAACGGCTACTGCGTGAACTTTGAGGAGAAGTGGGAAGACAAGGTCGGTCACTTCGAGGAGATTACCATCACCTGCAAGGAGTTCGCCATCGGTTCCGTGAAGTACGAGAACGAATGGGCATAATGCTTCGCAAATGAGAAATGAGAAATTAGAAATTAGTAATGAACTGTTAAAGATAAGAAAGGAAACATACTATGGCACAGAACGTAACACCGGTAACCTTCGAGGTTAAGGATTTTGAAGCCCGCGAAGTCTTGATGATTGACTACAAGTTTGACCAGGCCACTGATCGTGAAGGACAGATCTCTGGTATTCCCCGTGGCGGCAGATTGACAATACGTGTGAAGGCGATGAACGACGGCAACAGCCAGATGCTGCAGTGGATGCTGGCTCCCAACGACCCTCGTGACTTTAAGGTGACTTTCTTCAACACCGTCGATGGTTCGACCATGAAGGAACTGAAAGGCACAGGCTGCTACTGCATCAACTACAAGGAGAAGTGGGAGGACGGCGATGAGCACTATGAGGAAATGGAAATCGTCTGCCAGAAACTTGAGAACGGCCCCGTAGCATTCGAGAATCCCTGGAAGTAACAGATAAGAGTAACAGGTCTTGGGTGGTAGATGACACCACCCATCACCTATTACCTAATACCCACCACATAACACCCAACGATTATGGCACTTTTAGCAGTATTAGAATTTGGCGACAACAACATCAAACGCTATTCCAAGCAATATCTGGTATCTGACTGCCGCTTTGTGTTCTCAAAGCCGCACAACGGAGTACAGCCAAACGGGGAACTGCGTTGTGAGCGCATAGAGGTGGTCGTGGTGGCCCCTGGGAAAAACGACCTTAACCTTGTGGAATGGTTCTCGTCGCAAGGTATTGAGAATGGGCGTATTCTCATCAGTTTGGCAGCAGATAGTCAGAACAGCGCTGATGACAGTCATGTCCTTTATTTCAATGATGCACAGTGCTTCTCGCTTTCTGAGTGCTATGACATTAACGTTCAAAGTCGCCGGTTGCTGAAGATGGGCATCACAGCAAAGAACATTGTTATAGACGAAGTTCAATATAATAAATAATAAGGTATATGGACATGTTGTATTCTAACGAGCTGAAAGCAGTCGTAATAACGGAGAACTTTCTGGACAATCCGAAAAACGTCCTGAAGGAAAATTGCCTGACGGTGCAGCATTTTGAATACTTGTGCGAGCATAAGCGCAATAATGCCAACGAACTCTACGGCGCCACACAATCCGTTATCCTGAAGTTCACGGTACGGGTGAACGCACCCCATCAGGCCAAGGCATTCTATAAGCGGCTGCTTCGCAACGGCTACGACAACTTCTCACTGTTATTCAATGCCACGTTCAATGTCAACCAGCGCTTGGACAACTATGAAGACGGGATGATTGTAAATGGCTATGTGATTGGCATTGAGGAAGATTACAACTCTTCTAAGAACAGCAGAGGCATTGACGAGCAGATGACGCTTAATGTACAACTCTTAGTGCGCTCTATCACTTACTTAGGCCGCGAACGCAACCATATCAACACTTTTATTAAATAACCCTACTTATTATCATGGCTAAAATTACAATATCCATCGTCAACCCAGTCTTAGACAAGGACTCTCAACAAACCGCCCAGCAAGAAGGGAATAGCTCGTCGGATAATTCGGAGAGCGTGATAGATATGATTATTAGTGGTCCAACCATCCAGTCTGGCACATGTTCTTTCAATGTTCCTTATACAGATAAGAGTACCAAAATCGGCGGCACTGATAAAACGGGCACTGGTATAGTCAATTTCTCGATGACTGTTCAGAGATACGCGTATTGCAAACAGATGTACAAGCCCAACGAGATGACCTTGCAGGTGCAAATCGCTCCGAAGCAGGAGTCTGCTGACTACCATCGCTATGCCAAAGTCGGTCAAGACAAACTGAAAACGGCCTTTTGCAACAAACAGGTGCGGGTGGCCACTGAGCAGAAGACTGCTGATAACGAAACGGTGGAGACCAAGGACGAGGACTTCTATATCCATGAACTGACAACCGTGTACAAAAAAGATGCCATGTACGTCACAATGCATCTGTTCAGTCCTGACAAATTGATGACCCTCAAAACCGAGGGCATGACGTATGTAGGGAAACGTCTCTCAACCGATGTGCTAAGCCGGGTAGCCTCCTATTATTTGCCTTACAATAGTAAAGTGGCGTTGGGTAAGGATGCCAGCAATATGAAGACGCTGATGGTGGCTGGAGAAGAGCACATCTTTCCATATCTCGTGCAATACAACGAAAGCTTCTACGACTTCCTGGCACGTACAGCAAACCGCTGGGGCGAATTCCTCTATTGGGAGAACAATAAACTGAACATAGGCTATAATATCCCCCAAAAGGAAGTTGAGACCGAGGACAGTAATGGCAAGATAAAAAAAACCATGGTGGATGATTTTACTGTGGTTGATAGCTATGACAGCTATACCTTTTTGGACATGAGTCAGTCGGAGGACGATGTGACAGATCTTAACGTAGAGGCAAACTATGATGACCACTTCAATAACTACGTACTGCAAAAGGGAAAATACGATGAGGTGAGGGGACAGTTGGGCTCGTCAAAGGGATGGGACACCTATATCTTCAACAAGGTGTCGCAGCTGCTCAGCTTCGATGTTAATCTTTACGACTGGATTGTCGGCACACTGGTTGACGACTCGGTAGCGCTGGCACAGGCAGAACTCAGGTCGAGTGACAAAAACAAGAAGTTTAATGAGAAGTATTTCTCTGACACCTCGACAAAGAGCAAACAGTTTAATGATGACGATTCACAGTTTAATGAGTTCTCGGAATTTTCATCCATTGCCGATGACACCAAGTACCTGAGCGTGCTGAAAGGAGAGGTGGCTGCTGCCAGAAACATGCTCGTCATAGACCTTGACACCAATTGGCAGAACTTGAGGTTAGGACAGACCATTGAGTTCAGACCAAATTCAACTGACGAAAGCGGTGACCATTACATCATCGTGAAGATAGAAGCCACGCAGCCTAATCACTATGCCATCGAGGACTATAAGGTGAAAGAGATTACCGATGTCTCAGAGACCGGCATAACCTTCAGGGTGACGGCTATTCCCTACAACAGTACTGACAAAAGATTCTATCCCACCGTCATACCTGCAGGGCATGTCAGAAAGTCGGACATGCAGATTGCCACCGTCGTTGACGATGACGATCCTAAACGCTCTAACCGCATAAAAATACAATTTGACTGGGACAAGCAAAATGAAAAATCGCCGTGGCTATTGTTCGCTTCGCCAGTCTCTGCCAAAGGAGCCGGTTTCGAGGGGCGCCACCATAAGGGCGACAAGGTTGTTGTCAACTTCCACTATGGCAATGTGGAACGCCCCTACATTTCAGGAGCTGTTTCCAGTGAAATGCCAACGGGATTCATAACCAACGAGGTGGTTTGCAATACTCCTGGCGGACAGGCCATCAAGATGTCCGACGGAACAGGAGCAGGAGCTACGGCTATGGTAACAGGTTTGCAGCCAGGACTGAAATTCATTACAGGATTTTTCCCAGCAACTGATTGGTTTACAAGTAATAACGATGACGGGAGTAAGAGCGATGATGACCAAGATGTCAAAAGCCGCTATTTTGAAGGCGGTATAGAATTGTGCGACAAGTACGGCGTCTGGAGCATCAAGGGCAGTACCGACAGCCGTAATGTCAGCATCAAGTCGGCTTGGGGCGACGTCAGCATCAATGCCTTTACGGGCATCACCATCAGCGCCCCCAACGGTGATGTCAAAATCAAGGGCAAGAATGTCACCATCGAGGCTGGCAACAACCTGACGCTAACTTCCGGCAAGAATGTCAAAGACAAGTGGTATCCCACGCTGATGGATTACGACAGCACTGCAGGGTTCCTCTTAAATCTGGCGGGATACCTGGCAGTGGCTGTTCCAAAGAAACTGGAACAGCTCGCGTTCGGCCTGCTTGACCTGTCAATATTACGTAATCTCTTTGAGACATTCGTCAAACCCGTGGAGGGTAAGCTGGAAATCTGTTCAAATCGTTATCTCATGCTTGAGGCCGGTGGCGCAACGGCATCATATCCTGTGGATGCTTATAACAAAGACAAGCGCGTGTACATCGACAACGACCATCAGACCATGCTTTCTGAATTTGGAAAAATACAAGGAACTGTGGATGACTTGTTCCAATCTTTCAAATTGAGCTATAGATTAGCTAAGAATGCCAAACAGGAACTGGCTACAATGATTGCGGAAAATATGCTGAATGTTCCAGACGGAGACCCTATCGCACCCTGTAAGTCCTTGGATCAAATTATACAGGCAGCTTGGAATGATACGGTAATCGACCCAGCCTTCATGGAATTTGGTGGCCTCTTGCAGCCGTTGAACAGGGATGAATTAGTCTATGATGATATCGTGAAGTTCTTCCAGCCTGGATATAATCCTGTTGACAAGAATAACGATCTCATGTTAGAAGTGTATGAGTTGAATGTCGTCACGAGACAGGGAAACCGTAAGCTTTCCTTGCTTTATGCTGCCCAGGCACTAAAGGTGTTTGTGGACGCTCTAAAGGATACTGAAGACCTGTTGACAGCTGCCAAGAACCGGAAACTTGCTGATAATAAGATGAAAAATGCGCTGACCACGGAACTGATGAACAACAGTCCTATTGTTACCTTGCTCAATAATGACAACTTCAAGATGTTCAACTTAGAGGAAAACAATCTCTTCAACGATGATGACAAGAAGAAACTGCGCCGGAAATTCTATGTGGCTGCTGTCAATGCCTATGGAATCAAACAGTTTGAAGCTGTCAATAAGATAACAGGACTACCGGTTGCACCGCCTTCCGCCCCTGACCCCTATGGAGCTGATGCCGACGAAAAATGGCCAATCTACGTCAGCAGTCTCTATAAAGTTGGAGGACCCGAAAAAGACCAACCAGACATCTGGGATAAGGTTCTTGAAGAGGCATTTGTCAAGCCTGCCAAAAAGTTTGCCAAGTCTTACACAGACTTCGGGCGTAGCTTCTCAGACCATTTCGCATTCGGACCCGCTGAAAAAGGCTCTATTCTCTTTACCAGTGCTCCCGGTACGATGGTGCTTGGACAAGAAATCTACCGTGCCAATATTGACTTTGCTGAGGATGTGAACTATAGTGAAACTGTATCTACTTCTGGCATCGTGGCACAAATCAGGAATTTGATGGAATAATAGTGGAGGCACTTCGCTATTGATACGTGAATTATTAAAGGAAAGAAGCGGTTATGGATTATATATTTGATGACTGGAAGAAGATTTTGACAGACTTCCAAAATAGTGTCTCCAAGGATTTGGAGGAGATACACAAGCAGAAAGACGAAGTTCAGAAGATGAAAAACGACGTCTTCAACCATCTTGATAGCGGAAGGTATGTACGCGATGACAGGCGACTTGTTCTCTCTGCTCCGGAAATCATTATCGGAAATGTCAGCAAGAGTGGAGACTTGTTGGGTGGGGGCACTGTTGTCATCAGGGGCTCAAATGTCAATATGGAGGGCGTTGGCAAAACCGGTGCCATCACTGCCCGGGCTACACAGATATTGCAGACGGCAGTAGATCCTGGTATTGACGGGAATGAAAATGTGGTCTATCCACATTCGTCCATCGTCTCACAGGCACGCTCGCTGACCTTGCAGAGCAACAATGCTACCGATGCCTTCTCATCCGTTCCTCCGATTGTGTCAGAAAGTGGTATCCATATTCATGCTGACAAGAAAATCAACATCAGCGCTTCGTTGTCGGCTGCCTATCGTAAAAAGGAACTGGAAGACCGGGTCAGTCAGCTGAAAAAGCAGAAGGATGAACTGAAAAAGGCTACAGACAGCCAGAAGAGTACCATCGACAAACTGATGAGTGACCTGAAGAAACTGATGGAAGAGGAAGACAAAATCAATGGAGACCCCATCATCATTCGCATGAATACAGTTTCCGTGGAGGAACTGCACCAGCAAATCAATGTACTGCTGCCGTCACTCTACCGTTCTATGTCAGACTTTATTCATACGGTGTCTCAACAGGCAGAGGTGTCACGCATGGTAAATGCACTGGAGGCTGAGAAGGGGGCCATTCCTGCCGATGCTGACTTCAAGAAGAAACCCACTGGGGCTTCTCTGTCAGTGACTGCTGAGAATATCATGGTGCAGACACGTGACGGCGACGGCAACCTGCTCACAAACGATGCATCAGGCATCAGCGTCATTACCCCGCGAATGGGTGTCAGCATGAGTCAGGACAACGGACCCCTCGTGAAAAACAGTTACTTCAGGGTGCAAACGGAGAATGTCAATATCTCGACATCCAATCCTGCTGATGACGGAAAAGAGATACCGGCTGAAGGCACTGTACTCATTGCGTCGAAGGACGTCCGCATAGAGTCGATGGACTATCAGAAGAAAGATAAGAAATATACAGAGAAGGGACTGGCGGCTGACGGCCGTGTGGCAATCGTTGCCAAGACCATCGAAGTGGATACCACCAATCCTGCCAACATCGAGCGTGATGACAAAGCCAAGGTGACCAAGGGTGAATACAAGGCTGAGGGCGACATCGTATTACGTGCAAAGAACGTAGCCGTAGAGACCCTTGACTATGAGGTGAAGGATGGCAAGCTGTCACCCAAGACACTGACACAAGGAAGTGCCATAGCCATCCGCTCAGAGTCGATGAGTATGCTGGCTGCCGACACAGAAGGAAAAGCTACAGGCAGCATCTCCATTAATGCTAAGGCCGTCAGCGTGAAGTCGATGGATGTTGACAAAGAGAAATTGGAAGACAAGTCACTGGCAGAAGGCAGCACAATGCTCCTGCTATCGGAGAAGATGTATGTGGGCGCCAAGGACAAGAGCAATAAGTCGAAGAAGGTGCAGGCCGTCTCCGAGGAGATGGGGCTCTTTGCCGACAAGACCTTTGAGGCACAGCAGGGCGACGGAAAGGCTGTAGTGCAATTGGAAGGCGGCAATGCAGCCGTCTCAGGCAGCAAGACACAGCTCTATGGCGCTACTACTGTCAATGCTAAGATGGAAGTCAAGGACGAGGTGAAGGCTCCTAAGGCCACCATCGACAACATCGAAGCCAAGTCGTCGTTCAAATCGCCGAATATCAGCGACGGTGTCGCCGTGCCGGCTTCTGGTGGAGCAGGCAGCCTGAGTACCAAGCTGAAAACGGAAGATGTGAAATAAAGGTCTTTCTGGCCTGGTGAACAGTGAAAAGTAATAAAGTGAAATAATATGAAACGAGCTGTCATAAATGAGATTACGCAACTGCATGAGAAACTGCAGGGACATGTTTATATGATGTTCTTTGGCTATGCGAACCTCTGTGTCAAAGCCGATCCGGCATCGCTGATTCCTGTCTCGGTCATGATTGAGGGAAAGCCGATGAAAATTGAAGAAGTTGCCACCCTTGCCAAGAGAGGCGACTACGAGTTTGCCATCGTTCCCAAGATTGACGAGGACTTGATGACGATTGCCCAAGGGGTTGCATCATCACACCCGGAATTCAAACAGGAGCGCCAGACGATGGATGTCGAGCTGAGCAATGGGACGCATCGTGACATCCCCTATCTCCTCCTTACGATGCCTGAGGTTGATGACAACCGCTACGACTTGCTGAAGAATGCTGTCAAGAGCCTTTATGATGTCTGTAAGAGCAAGATGACGGTGGCCAATGCACAGACAGATGCCAAACTGGCTGCATTGTGTGCCGACGAGAATCCTGAGGAAGTTGACAATATGAGGAAGGCCTTGGAAGAGCAGCGTGAAATGTGGGACAAACACAGAGACAAGCTGCGCGATGACAAGCTAAAGGAAATAGAAGAGGGACACCTGCACTGGATGACTCAGAAGGAAGAACACCAACAGCAGCGTTCTGGCGATAATAGTGTAGCAACGTCCATGCGACTGAACCAAGAGTAATAACCAATTAAAACTTAAAGGTATGAAGAAAATATTTATTACTGGCATGATTTTGGCTGGTTTCTGCATGTTTATGACCAGCTGTAACAAGGAGAAAGACTTGTACGACCCGGATTACGCTAAGAAAGCCATAGTCAATGAGTACAGTGCCAAGTTCACCAGTTTCGTGGGAGGGTACATCAATCCGCAGCAGAACTGGGGATTTGGCCCGAAGACAACATCTCAGGCTCCCTCGCTGACTCGTGGCATGGCAGAGAGATACGACCTTCCTCCATACGATTACACACATACGGAGAAACGTTACACGAAAGGTTTCTACGATACCGTCCTCAGTTTTCTGCCAGAAGGTCAGAAGGCGAGTGGCAGTGCCATTACCAATTTCGAGTTCTTGCAGCGCACAAATTGCTATTTCGATATTTTCCTGGTCTCTACCACTCAGGACAGTCTTGAGATAGGCTACTACTATTATGACCCTCAGAAAGAAACGGCCTTGGACCATCATGACGTTCCTCTGATTCATTCACTGGGCAGTGAAATGAGAGACAGTGCCTTCTACCAATATACCTTCTACACAAGTCCCAGCAGTGATCAATGGGTAACCCCTGAGATTAACTACGGTTATGCTATCTGGACGCTGTCGGCAGAAGTGCAGCATGTGCATTGCCGCATTTTCAGTGTTCCGCCAGTCTATGTGCCTACGGGTTCTCATATTGGCTTCTATGTCAAGAACAACTCCAAGTCCAGCGGCAAGTACTACAATAAGAAATACTACACCGACAAAAGCCTGAACGATGCAGACGGCCCCTATTTCGCCGTCCTTGACGAGAAGAGTGCAATGTTGCGCAATTACTATGTTGTAGGTATGGAGGATATGAATGCTGACAATGAGGACTTCGACTGCAATGACGTGATGTTTGCCATTGCCAAAATCGAAGAGGGACATCCTCTGCTTGTCACTCCGCAACCTACACCCCAGTGGGTTCGTATCATCGGTGAAGACCTGAATACCCATGGCGGTAACAGCGACTTCGACTTCAACGACATTGTTCTGGACGTCTTGTTGACAGACGATGGTGCCGACTGTATCCTGCAGGCAGCAGGAGCTACCCTCCCCATCCGCATCAATCAGGACAATAATCTCGAAATACACAAGATGTTCCAGGTGGAGCGGGATGTCATGGTCAACACCAATGCTGAACAGAAAGGCCTGAAAGGTGCAACGAAGGAACCTGTAAAATTCTCTCTCAGAGGTGCTTTTGAGTCGATTGGAGACATCGTCATTGAGGTCGATAAGGGAGACAAGCAGAATCCCCTCTGGGTGAAGTTCTTTGCTGACCCTGGCCAGCCGGCCTGCAAGATTGCTGTCGATGACCCCAAATTCAAGTGGCCTGATGAGCGTGTCAGTATCAAGGATGTCTATCCGCTCTTCCCTGATTGGGTGGCCAATCCCAGTGTAAAATGGTATTGAAAAAGTGAATAGTTATGGGAAACTTCGTATGTATGGGAGCTATGCTGCAATGCAGCTTCGGAATGTCACCATCGTCGCTGATGGTGTCAGATCCCCTACGTCCCAAATGTGGAAACATGCTGATGGGCAATATCATGGATGTTGTACCGTCAACTAACATCATATCATTCGGCATGTGCCAGTCGATGGCCAACCCTTCCGTGTCATCGGCAACTTCAGCGGCTATGGGCGTTTTGACCCCCATGCCCTGTGCACCGGTTATCACGGGCCCTTGGGCACCTCCGGGCCAGGTAATGATTGCAAACTCGCCTGCCCTTATCAACAATGCACAATGCATGTGTGCCTGGGGCGGTGTCATCACTGTTAACAATCCCAGTGGCTGTACGATGACACAAGGGAAGTGAAGGCGAGGCACTTCGCTAGTGAATAGTGAAGGCGCTTCGCTAGTGAATAGTGAATAGTGAAAAGTAAATAGAGAGAAGTGAAGAAGTGGCTGTCCGTTTTCTGTCTTGTCATGCTGCTGGTGCCTGTCCGGGCGCAGCAGATGGAGGTCACTGACTTTACCAGACAGAAGAAGGGCATCTTATGGGGATTGCTAAAGAAAGAGAAAGTGGCTACCGACAAGACAATGGCCATTCTCGATCTGACAACTGGTGAGAAGGGGTTTGAATTCAAGGCAGACGGTACTACGGCAGTAAAGGCCGATGAGGGCGACTGCATGTTGACGTTGAAGGTGCCTCATAAAACCACATTCCTCGTCATCAAGCATCCTGAATATGGACAGTTGACGTGGAAAGTCCCTATAAGCAAGCTGAAGAAAAAGAAGCACTACAAGGCAACACTGCTGACGTACAGTCCTGACAAGGAGTACAAGTTGAACAAACAGTGGGTGGTGTTTAACGTAGAACCTGCCAATGCCATCCTGACCGTAGATAGCACGACGGTGCTGATACGTGATGGTGAAGCACAGATGGAACTGCCGCTTGGAAAACATGCTTTTCGCGTAGAGTCACCGTTCTACGAGGTCTGTGAAGACTCCCTTGAACTGACTGACAGTGCTAAGATCACGATACCCGTGACGTTGCAGTCTGTCTATTCCTACTTGACGGTGAGGACGCCGTTGGAAGGGTGTGACATCCGTGTCGATGGCGAGACGATAGGACATACCATTGCCACCAGCGGACGGCTGCTGCCTGGCAAACACCGAGTGACGGTGTTTCGCAGACGCTTGTGCTATTATGATGGTGAGATAATGGTGGGACAGAATGAAAAGAAAGTCTTGGAACTGGCGGCCGGTGACTTGAAGGCACGACTGGTAAGTGCCAAACAGAAGAACAGGTTGACGCTGCCTGCCATTTCGGACACTACAACAGTGGCACGTCCGTCAACGCTGACATCAGTGTTAGCTCCGAAGATTAGCGCACCAGTGACCATTGAGGCTCCTGGTGACAGCACGGAGATATTCGTCGATATGGAGCCCGTAGGCCGTGGCAAATGGAGTGGAACGCTGGCTGAAGGCTTTCACACTGTCAGCAGTCGTAAGGACAGCGTGGAGTCGCGTATCCAGTACCTGTGGGTTGATGACAGCCTGCCCAAGACGTTGAAACTCTCAGCTCCGATGGCAGACTATGGGGTGCTGGACATTCATAGCAATGTGGTGGGAGCAGACGTATTCCTGAATGGTGTCAAGGCGGGAACCACTCCCTGTGTCGTGACGAATCTTCCTGCCGGCAAGTCCTTCAAGGTGCTGCTGAGCAAGGATGGCTGCCATAAGGCAGAGAGGGTAGTGAAAGTCATCCCCAATGATATGGTAGATGTCAACATAAAAATGAAGATAAAGAAAATAAAAAGCAAGAAATAAGCGTTAGAGTAAACAGTGAGTCACATGTTCAGACAGGACGTGGTGTCGCAAGCACATATCATGGTGGTAGGTTGCGGCGCCTTGGGAAATGAGGTCTTGAAAGACCTTGTCTTGATGGGTGTGAGGCATATCGTGACAGTGGATTTCGACGTGGTGGAGCGTGATAACCTGTCACGGTCTGTACTGTTTACGGCTGACGATGCTGATGAGCGACGCAGCAAGGCACTGGTAGCCGCGAAACGCTTGCAGGCCATGAATCCTGACGTGCAGGTGAAGGCCATCTGTGGCGATATAGCCTGTGACGTAGGGTTGGGCCTGTTGCGGCAGATGGATGTCGTCATCGGCTGTGTGGACAACCGCTGGGCACGCTACTGCATCAACCGGCTCTGTATGCGGGCCGGCAAGCCGTGGGTGGATGGCGCCATTAACGGCTTGGAAGGTACGGCACGTGTGTTCATGCCTGGCCGTAACTGCTATGCCTGCAACTTAGGCCCTGAAGGTTTGCGCGACCTCCATTACCGCATGCCGTGTGCAGGGGTCATTCGGCGGGCTGTCGATGCCGGCAAGGCTCCCACTACGGCCATAGTAGCCTCCGTCATTGGTGCCGTACAGGTGCAGGAGGCCCTGAAGTTGCTTCATGCTCAGGAACTGGAACAAGGCGCCCTGACTTCGCTGTGTGGCAAGATGTTCTATTATGAAGGCGAGTGTCTGACAACCCGTCTGGTAGATTTTCAGGCCTACGACGATGACTGTGCCGTACATGAATGCTGGATGCCAGTTACAACCTCTATATTGACCGTTGACAGTACGGTTAGTGAGGCGCTTGCTCAGCTGCCGGGTACCATCCAGCTGGTGAACGACTGTTTCGTTGACTACGTGGCGCAGCGTTCTGATGACAGCCGTGTGGTCGTGAAGCTGCCAGGCAGACGGGTCGCTGGTTACGTGGAACGTCATCCGCTGCTGACGGGTGTACCCTTCAGCGCCCTTTACCAGCACGAGTGGCGCGAGATAGACGGTTCGTTCCCCTATCAGGAGCTGACCCTGCGCGAGATAGGCATTCCGGAGCATGACGTGCTCTGCGTGACGACTCAGGACAAAGAATACTATTATGAATTATCGAACTGACGAAGATGACACTAACGAACGACATATCGGAAATCAGGGCAGAAGTGCTGCTTAACTACCTCTATCCAGAATTGGAGGACAGGTGGAGGGCGCATTACGATGGAGCGTTCTATCGTAACTACAACCGTGATGCGCTCTACGTAAATACTGATACTGCCGAGGTGTCACTGGCCCGTGACGGATTCCTGCGGCTGCTCCCCCAGGGCTTGCTGAGCAATACCGACGAGTTAAGGAAAGGCAACAATCAAGGAAGTACCGAGGAGTTGGAATGGAGGATTCACATGCTGAGCGAGGCTTTCGTGCCTTTCGACAGCTATGTGTTTCACAATAAGTTGAATATCGAACGGCAGGTGTCTGAACTGTTGGACGACAAATTGGCATACGTCCTGCGGGAATACTTCGGCTACGACATCAAGCAGGAGACCAGTCCCCTGGTTAGGGATGCTGCCGTGCTGCTGCCCTACGTGAGTTGGTGGCGAGGTGACTTTGGTTTCATCAAGAATCTGTTGAGGTCTCTGATTCACTGTGATGTCGTTATGACGGAGGGCCGCTACAGTCATCTTGACACGACCGTCTGCTGGTTGCCCAAGGTGAGGTACGAGCTGCTCATATCAGGTTTGACCCCTGAGGAATACCGTCAGCGCAATGAGGAGATACAGCCCCTTCGTGACTTCCTCATCGAGTGGTTCATCCCCTTCGATGTCGTCTGTGAAATACTTATTAAGGAACACCCTACTGTTCAGAATCCTGCAGGAAGTCTGACGTTAGACTACAACACGGAGACGCTTCGCTAGTGAAAAGTGAATAGTAAAAAGTGAATAGTGAAAGTGAATAATACGCTATAAGATGGATATAAATGCAAGAATAAACTGGATGCCTGGCATGGAGATTACGGCCCAGACTTTCCTGGAAATTGCCGAGCATTGGAATTTCAAGCAGCAGCTTGCCCTGAAAGCAGCGCTTGGCAGCAATAGGATGGGACTGATTCCTGATGCTCCCTTCAGCTGTAAGGCCTTGTTTGTCAAGGGCCGTCTGGAGATTGACGCCCTGCAGTGTATGGCTCTGCTTCCCTCTGGTAGAATTGCCCATGTCGAAGAGAATGTGCAGTTGCCCATCCCCATGCTGTTTGGCGACAAGTACTACCTGACGGTGGGCTTTGACGAGAGTGCCACGACTTTCGAGAAAGAGGGCGTTCCTTATGTTAGGCCGCGCTACGCCTACGCCATTCATACGCTCGAGGAGGTTGAGGATGCCGACCTGTTTCCGCTCATGCGTTTTCTGGTGAAGGACAGTGTGTTCTCTGTTGACGACACCTTCATCCCCCCCTGTCTGCTGCTTACTGCCAATAGCAGTTTCAAATCGTATATCGACCGTTTTGTGGAGCTGCTGTCAGCGTTGGCGAACCATCGCAACCTTGCCAGTGTTGAGGCTAAGCGTCAATTCCTGCATTATGTCTATCTGTTGCGTGGCTATAGCCAACGCAACAGTATGCAAGACTTCCTGTTGCTGACGCAGGAGATTGCTCAGGCAACGGACTACCATGTGGTGACTCCCAACCGCGAACAGCCCATAGAGATTCCTGAACCATCGGTGGTCGATGTCCAGCAATGGCTGCAATGGCTCGACGACTATCTGTCAGGAGCGTCGGTCATCCTTGACGGTGTGGTGTTGGAAGACAATACTATCGACTACGAGGCATTGCTGGCCCAGGCCAAGGCGGAACTGTACGAGCAACTGAACCCAGAGCTGACTCAGAAAATGCTGGAGGCGCTGAAGAACGAGTTGCACAACGAAATGCAGGAGCTGCGTGACAGCATGATGACATACATCAACGGCACGCTGAGGCAGGAATTGCTCAACGACCTGAATAATTCTGTCGGTGAGCTCGGCAACAACCTGACCCAGAAAGTCGAGCAGATGGGCGTTGACCTCAGCGAGTCGCTTTACGAAAAACTTTATACGACCCTTTTCGACAACCTGTTCAATGCACTTTATGTGCCTGATCAGGAAGACAAATACGTACCGATGATATGAACCAATTGCAGATACCGCTTGACATTAGAAACCAGGCATTTGTCAGGGACGGAAGTATCAAGACATCCATTGATGCTCATCTGAACATGCTGCTGAACACACCGCAATACAGCACTCCTGCTGACCCTCGCTTCGGCTTTGTGCTCATCAACATGCGCTTCGAGATTTTTGACGAGCACGAGGGTGTGGTCTATAATTCTGGAGAGTCCGATGATGTTCACGGGCTGATGGGCATGTACGACAAGAAGATTTCCGGTTCGTCGAAGAACTTGAATACCTTTGCTGCCGAACTGAAAGAAGTGGTGGTCAGTTACGAAAAGCGCCTTCGCGACGTTGCAGTGACTATGACTTACATTCGTGAAGAACGGCTTGTCTATGTGACAGTCAAGGGTACTGTCATCTCTACCAATGAACCCTATACCTATACGTCAACCATTAGTGTTTGGAAGTGAAGATGTATGATGTATGATGTAAGATGTAAGAATGAAACAGACGATATTTGAAACAAGACAGCGGACAGACGAACTGTTGCGTAAAGCCATCGAGGTATGGCAGAAAAGCGACCAAAGCGACAGGTTTGAAGGCTTGGAGAACGATCCGGTCGTATCTTTGCTGATTACAGCTCTTGCTTATCAGGCAAACGAAACGGAGAGTGAACTTGAGCAGATGAAGGCTGACGTTCTGGCGGAATTGGCCAATGCGCTGACTCCTTACGACGTCGGACATGCCATTCCTGCCTCCGTAGTGGTGGAGACGACACTGAACAAAGATGTGCCGGAAATGGAGATTGACGCCTCCAACGTGTTTACGTTGAAAGATACGGTGGCAACGTTCCTTCCGCTGTTGCGTACCCGTTTGCTGAATGCCTCCGTCCGTAAGATTACCCGCCTTGACGGGAAGCGCTGGAAGATGTCATTGGTCTTCAAGGCTCCTATTGACAATCTGTCAGGATTCTGCTTTGCCATTCGTAACAATAATTTCCGCGACGTTACTGTTTCTGTTGACGAGCAGGTGCTGCCGCTCATCAAGCCGTGGAACTTTGGCAATCTGCCGCTGTCGCCTTGCTTTGACATCGATACGCACCTCTATAACCGTTCTCAGACGTTGAATGCCTCGTCGTTTAGCCTGGACTTGTTTGCTTGCCAGAACGTGCGACTTTTCTGCATCGACAGCCAGCCTTCGGCCAAGATTCGTTATGGCGAGACAGACACCTTAGACTTGGTGTTCGAGTTCAGCGGTGCTTCCGAGAATTTTGTGTTCGACATGAGCTCCATCGTCCTGAATGCTGTGCTGTTGGTCAATGCGCAGCAGCATACCGTCACCCTGACGACAGCGAATCCCATAGCGCGTGTGGCAGGCTTCGACGCTCAGAAAGCTGACAATGGCGCATCCAACGAACAGTACCTGCACATGCTCCGTCCCTCTGACGACCAGCTCTACGCCGCCGTCCCCGTGAATGTGCGCCGTCTGGCAGCAGACCGTTTTAATCAGGGGACACTGGTGAAACTGCTTGACAACTTCATCAACAAGTACTACTCTGACTACTATGCTTTCCAGCATATCCGTGATGTGGCATCCGACAAACTCATTTATTCGCTGACCAGCGTCCTCTCTCAGCTGCAGCAGGCTGCCCAGCGTGACGAGTCTCGCAGCATTTCTGGTGTCTATCTGATGCTTCCTCCTGCACAGCGAACTGGCAACCCGCAGATGACGCTCGACATCACGTATGTCACCACTTTGGGAGCAGGTGTCAACGAGCGGCTGAAGGGAGACTACGTCTTGTTGCCGCCGTCAGGCATTGACAGCAGTTCCGTCAGGCCTGTTGCCGACGCCATGCTTGGTGCTAACGAGATTCGTGATGCCAAAAGTGAGGCCAGCCTGCGCCGATACTATATGACAACCCACGACCGTCTGGTGACGCCCTCTGACATCCGTCAGTTCTGCTACTATGACTTGCAGACGCGCTACGGGATAGGTTACGATATGGTGAGAAGCATTCGCGTCAACCACCGTCAGCAGCCGGAAAGCCGGTTGAGCGGCTACGAGATTTTTGTTGAGATTGTGCTTGTGGAGAACTCCTTTGTCAAGCGCGGCTTTGCCGACAAGATTCCTCAGACCGAGATGCTGTTACAGCAGATGATGCAGGTTAGGAGTGCGAATATCTATCCCATTAGGGTAAGCATTGCGATTAGTGAATAGTGAATAGTGAAAAAGTGAATAATCAATAATATGGAAGAGACAGGAAAAGACTTCTTCATGGATATCGTCTATAAGAACAAGACGGTAAAGTTCAGGGTCGTCAATCCGGAAGCTCCTTTGGCAACGCTGATGACAAACTTGCGGCATGCCATTGGTGGCGACGGAAAGCTCATCTTTGACTTCCCGTCCATTGACTCGACGGGAGCCCCCCTGGACTATTTCTTTGGAAAGGAAGACCCCGAGGTGCACGAGATCCGTGTGCTTCGCCCACGTATAGGACATACCGACCAGACGCTGGCCGACTATCAAGTGAACAATGGTGACACAGTCTATTTGGTACCAGACCCATTCCCAGGATAAGCTCAGCGGTCGCAACCGGCGGTTGCTGAACGAGTGGCAGAAGTTGGAGCAGGGCTTGACGGGTCGTTCCGACATTTCTTGGCAGGTCGTTAAGACCAATGCTGAGGGGTTGCCCGTGTGCTATCTCATAGACTATCACATTCGCAGTCTCTGTGGCGTCACTCATGTAGAACGGCTCAACGAGCCGGGCGTTGACAATGCACCGCTCTATGCCGACCACTTCCGCCTGCAGATTGACCTGCCGGCCAATTACCCCTGTGTGGACGGCGCCCCTGTGCTGCACTTCCTGACCACCGACGCTGAGGGACGTGACATACCTCACCCCTGGCACCCAAACATCCGATACTTCGGAGCTTTTGCCGGGCGCGTATGCATTAACATGTCCGATACCTATACCGACCTCCTCTGGGGTGTCAGGCGCGTGGCCTCCTATCTGCGCTACGAGACGTGGCACGCCACGATGGAGCCACCCTATCCTGAGGACCTGCAAGTAGCCGCATGGGTGCGCAACAACGAAGAAAAGGTGATGTTATAATAATAAGATATAATGATGAATACAACGATGATAAACGGTTTGTGGAGGCTGTTGAGGTGTGCCTTGCCCTTCTGTCTTTTTGCCTTCTTGCCTGGCTTGTCATGGGCACAGAAAGTCAAGCCGATAGCAGTGTCGCAAGACTCGTCTTACACCGACCACGTCAGCCTGAAGGCAGATACTAAGGACATGGACCTCATGGTGAAGTTCATGTTTAATGAGGATGACAATACGCTTACCGTGAGGCTGGTGTCCTATCGGACGCTCTTCGTCTTCTGGGACCAGACGCGCTATAAGGGAGCTGTCAAGCGCCGCTGGATACGTCCCAACCAGCTGCCGTATGTGGTGAGCAGTAATCCTGGCGACCGTTTCCGTCTGACCAAGAAATTCCGTGACTCACTGCCCAAGCCCTACAAGAAGCACATCTTCAAGAAATGGATAGAGTTCGACGGCCTTCAGCCTGTCGATGGCGAACTGAAGATGGTGAACGACTACATTGAGCAAGTCTTTAACATCCAGGGACAGCGTAACGACGTCGTTGTCCGCCTCCGTGACCTGATGCTGATGGACGAGGTGCGCAATACCGGGGGGGCCAGCCGCTATGAAATAACATTCGGCAAGGACCTGAATACGGAATATCATGTGGCCATTCACCGCAATCCCTGCTTCGGACTCGACAAGCAGGTGGCGGCTGCCGCTCAGTCGCTGGCTGCCGTTAGCAAGAGTTATGCCACCTTCAAGAAGCGCTACGCTAAGGGAACGGTAGCCTCCGACGAGGCACTGAAAGTCTTCAAGGAACTGCAGTCCACGCTTGTCGCACAGTTTCCCAAGACCGATGCTGCGAGTCCCTGTCCTGACATTCAGGATGCCAATACGCGCTACAACCTGTTGGTTGACTCCATTGCCATGGTTAAGGTTCGTCAGGAAGAGGAGCAATTGACTGCTACTGCCTCTATCGTCTTTGACAAGAAGGACCGTGCCAAGAATGCCAAGGTAATCTTTGCCAACGCCCGTCAGATTGACGATATGGTAGCCCGTTGGCTGAACAGTCATGACGAGATAGAACGTTCCGACTTGGTCAACCAGTGCCGCAGCATCATCAAGGACACAAACATCGTCCTCAAGAGTGGTGGTGCGCTGACTCCTGAGGAGCGCCGTGCCGCAGACCTGTTCCGTCAGGCCGAGAAATATTTCAACAAGATATGCAAATAGTCAGAGATATAGTATTGCTGTGGGGCTTCTTGCTGTCAGCCCTTGCTGCCGGTGCTCAGGCTCCTGAGCAGGAATTTGCCGACGACTCCCTGGAGGTGGACATTGAGAGCCGCATGATGGAGTATGTTGACAACCTGACTCAGCTGAACATCCTCAGCGACATGCAGATACGTTTCTCCGACGCCATACCGCTCACCACGTTGTATGCCCAGGTGCTTAGCGACAAGGTGGCAAAGCTCAACAACAGCTATGAGTCACTGAGCATGCAGTGGACGGTGTTCACCCAGGCCATGCAGGCGGTGATAGCCGACAGCGAGGACCTGATGACCCTGATGACGCGCGTCGAGCAACTGAAGAAAGTCGTTGCCGACTCCATCGCCTCGAAGCAGCAGCAGTGTAATGCGCTGGCCGACTTTGCCAAAGCCGAAGAGTTTATTCTTGGAAAGGATACAACGTATGCCAGCCTCTACAAGAAAGCCTACAAGCTCTCGCTGATACAGAAACTGACCCCCAAGCTGGAGAAGGTGAAGGCTAACGAAATGACGCTCTTCGCCCAGATTCAGGAGCACTATGGCAAGGCTCAGAAAGCCAACGAATTGCTGCCCATACTGTCGAAGCGCATGGAAACGCTCAGCGAGCAGTATGCCAACATTCAGGTGATGTCGAAGAAAATCCAAGAGCTGACCTATATGCCCCTTATCCAGCGCCTGAAGGACTATCTCATCAGCTTTGCCTGCGTTGCCGTGCTGCTGCTGTTCTTCAATATGGCAATTACCAGGTACAAGACGTTGAAGGCGGCTCGCCAGCAGATGAAGAAGTATGAGAGCATGATGCGGCAGGGTGGGGGAGCCAGCGACTATCCGACAATTTGAAGACGATAATAAAATAAGAGAAACAGATATGTTAATGAATACAACGATGATAAACCGACTGCAAAGACTGTCAGCAGGCACGCGGATGCTATGTCTGCTGGCCCTCGTTCCATTGTTGGCGGGCTGTGACAAGCTGGTGGCAAGCTTTGCTGATGCCGACGAGCTGGATTTCGTCGATGAACTGAAAACGCAGAAGGAGGAAGCAATACAGGTTAGCAATGTGGAGTTTTCGCCAGATTGCAAGACCTTCACCGTCACCACGCGCATGTATGAGGACATCGGCCCCTACAGTCTGATGGATACCACCAGGCTGCATATCAGTGTCAAGGAGACTGTCGATGGCATCGCCAAGAGTCGCCGTTCCCAGCCACGATTAGTCAGCGTGCGCAATCTCAAGGCAGACAACGTCCATAAGGCAGGCATCCATCTGCTGGCGCTCGTTGATGCCACCCTGCCGCAGAGTTCGTTGGACCGCATCCGTGACTACGTTCTGGAGTTGCGTGCCGTCTTCAACCACGACAACCTGTTTGTCGCTTTCATGGATGGACAGACGGTCAGCGAGTCGATGAAAGCTACCGACTATGTCCTGGACAACTACTTCAAGCATTCTGACCAGGACTTCGTCTATCTCTACCGATTCATTTTGCAGAAGCAGAACGAGATGACGTGCCATCTGGACCCCTGGACGAATGCCCGCCGCACGGTGCTCCTCGTCTTCTCCGACGGGGAAGTGTATGACAACGAGACGGACATGCCCATCGACCCTGACCACTATCTCTTCGAAGACCAGTTGGTTGGGGGCGATGCCGCTGATACCCCCGACTTCCAGGCCTTCTTCGCCAGCGTGCGGCCAATGCGGGAAGTAGGCGAGAACCAAGGTTCTGCCGTCCTGTTCCGCTACTGTCGCGCTACGCATGGGCTTTTCATGCAGGACTACAGCGGAACCCAATTAAAGAATGCCGTCATGGATTACTTCCATGTCAGTCCCGATGCCAACGAGTTTGTTTTTGAGAACCCTGACGGCAAGGTATATCGCGGCAACGATGAGACGCTGAACGTCCGCTTTACTGATGTCCGTAACGACAGCCTTGTCACCTCGTTCACCACCACCGTCAGCAAGGGCTCCATCTATAATCCCATCATCGTTCACGGCCGCAGCATCCCCACCATCCTCATCAACGGCCTGTTGCTGGTCACCGCCATCCTGATTATTGTGTGGCTGCTAATGCAGTTCATCATACCCTTCATCCGCTATCGCTACTTCCTGCATAAGTACGTCATCCGCTATACCGGCGGCAACATGGGTGTCGCATCGTCGTTAGTCCGTGAGTCGTGCTACTACTGCAAACAGCCCTTTGAGGCTGGCGACAAAATTGTGGTGAAGTGCGAACATGCCATGCATAAGGCCTGCTGGGACGAGAACGAATACCACTGCCCAGAGTACAGCGACCGCTGTAAGCACGGCTCGCATTACTACAACCGCCATAACCTTTCTGACAGTCGCAATGCAAGCTTTGTGATGAAGTGGGTGTTCATGGCTGTCGTGGCAGCATGGCTGGCATGGATCATGTTCGTCGTCTCTAACCATGACCTGACTGACTTCGTGCTGACGAGCATCGATGCCCAGAACCTCATGCCCCATGCGCCGTTCATGCCGCTGATGTCCTTCGGATTCGCCATCGGCTTCTTCCTGACCCATGGCATTTATATGCTATCCACCATCCATTATCCTTCCCTCCCGATGCGTATATTCGGTTCAGCCGTTCGCGGTATTGTCGCCGCCTTGGGCTGTTGGCTGGTGTTCTTCGTCTCCAGCTTTCTTCTCGAAATTTCCGAGATAAGCATCATTGACATCCTGATAGAGTGGATACCCTGGACCCTTTCCGGCTTCATCATTGCCTTCTGCGGTACCTTCCATACCCGTGTGGAGCTGCGTAAGTTGCTCATTCTTCCCAGCATAGCCTTCGGCATCATCACCATGTATGTTTGGTGGCTGTTCTTCGACTCCGACATCGACTACCGCGAACTTCTGCTCGTCAGCTTCGTCGTCTATGCCGTCGGCCTCGCCGTCAGCGTTGCCAGCATCACCCCCCGTTCAGAGCGTTTCTTCCTCAAGGTAGAAGGTGCCGTCAAGGGTATGGACATCGCCCTTTACAAGTGGTTCCGCAACAATCCTGACGGTGTCGTCACCCTTGGCAAGTCCGTCGAATGCTCGCTGCAACTGTCGTGGGACATCGTCAGCGACGTAGCGCCCGTGCAGGCCGAGATACGCATGCATCAGAACACCCTATGGCTCATAGCCATGGAGCCAGGCGTCTATATACAGGGCAAGGCTGTAGAGCCGAACCACCGGGTGCGCCTGTATCATGGCAAGTCGTTCCTCATCGGCAAGACCACCTTCACCTACATCGAGAAAGACCGCTGACCGTCACATCCCTCTGCTGTCCTTGGAAAAAGTAATATTCTCCATGGACGTCACCGTGCAGCACGTGGAGATACGGTTCCTGGCAGACACCCCGCCCGTTTGGACAACCTCAAGTTTTCGGTGTTTTTCCCCAAACGTGCCAATGTCTCTTGCCGAGTCGTATTCTCTACGTACTGCACAGTGATAGTCTCCATTCTAACCGGTTCTTTGCTGCAGCATGATGACATCATCTCTCTCGATTTTCACAAATCTGGTGCAAAGGTACGGAGAATCTTTGATATTAGCAAGGATGCAGGCGGGGCTGGTCAAAACCTAATTTGCAACTCACTCAGCGTCAGTGGATTAGCGTTGCCGTCGCTCACGTCTCGCTGTCGCGTCGCTCAGCCGGATTTGTAATCCGGCTGGCTGGATATTAGCATTTGTAATGCGATAATCCTCCGACCGAGCAGCGGCTCTGCGTGAGAATAAAGCTTCTGCGAGATACACCTACACTGCCTACACTGACCCTGAGTATCAAGTGGTTACAAGCCAGGTACCCTACACTGGAGGCTACACTGACACCTACACTGGAAAATCTTTCAACAACTTTTACTGTGCAGCCACTTTTTTTTAAATTTTCTAGAGAATTGGTCGGTTACTCATTGAGTAATTTTCATTAATAGGCCACTGACGGAATTTACTCAATGAGTAATTTTCGTCAGTGGCCCACTAACCGCCATCAGTCATTATGCCAAAAGTTGTCTTTATTGTTTAAGTTGTGTGTGTTGTTTATGTTGTCTTCTTTAACATGGTGTCAGTGTAGGTGTCAGTGTAGGTGTCAGTGTAGGCAGGTGGGTCTGTAACCCCTTGATACTCAGGGTCAGTGTAGGCAGTGTAGGTATATGTTTTTTTTACTCAAATGTGAAGATGTGTTGGCAGCGAGACTGAGCCAAAGACTATTCCCATCCCCAATATAACGCCTCTCTATACAGATTGAACAGTATTCTGCACAGAAATCGTGTTAATATTCTCCCCAAATGCGTTTTTTTGAAATATTTTTTGTACCTTTGCAGCCGAAAGGCTGCGAGATTTCACTTAAATACGTAAATCGCCACAGGTATGACAAGAGAAGAAAAAGTGCAATACTGGCTTGATGTCGTGGCAGAAGACTTGGACCTTGCCGAGTTTCTTCTGAAGAGCGGACG
>JAEEGL010968231.1_pt1 | contig 41304 bp, 33 predicted proteins | sample 9134231 | NCBI WGS metagenome assembly JAEEGL01 (sample SAMN16246548, study PRJNA631951) | gut metagenome | biome: gut microbiome; feature: rumen; material: fiber-attached | host: Bos | place: Iran: Karaj | collected 2018-10
GGAGCCCGTAGCTGCGCCCTTAGGATTGTTGCTGTCGTATTGCAAATATTGGCTCGCATACCAATCTTCGCACCACTCCCATACATTGCCACTCATATCATAGATGCCAAGGGCGTTGCTGCGCTTGGTGCCGCAAGGATGCGTGGAGTTGCTGCTGTTGCCATCATACCATGCCACGTCGTCAATGCTCCAACCGCCACTGTATTTCGTTCCCTCGCTCCGATTCCCGCCACGTGCGGCGTACTCCCATTCGGCCTCAGTAGGCAGAGTGTAGCTTCTGCCAGTCTGACGACTCAATCGGGAACAGAACTCCTTGGCCTCTTCCCAACTCACATAGTACATCGGATAGTCGGGGCCTGCACCTCGTATGGGCCATTCTGGATTGGCCTTGTTGCGTTGCTGAGATATCGAAGTACCCATCACCTTTTCCCACTGGCTCTGCGTCACCTCCAACATGCCGATATAAAATGAGCCCACTGTTGTCATACGGTTGGGTGTCTCGTCGCTTTCACATTCGTTGCCCTGGTCACCGGTGCAGCCCATGGTGAAAGTGCCGCCCTCCACATACACCATCCGCATGTTGATGCCAAAAGCCGTCTCGGTGAAGTCCTGCCCTCTGCGAGCTGTGGCATTGCCGCTGCCATTTACACGCTTGACGGACCCCCCAAGCAATCTCTCTGCAAGTTTATCGCACGCTTGTTTAATCTCTGGCGGTTCCGCCGAAGAAAGTTCACTCAACGTCTTTGACTCTCCTGAAGCAATGTCAATACACCTCACCACAATATTAACATATCCTGATTTTGCGGCCACCGACGGTACAAAAATGTAATCAACACCTGCAAACTCGCCCATCTCCTTGATTTGATTGTCATTCACAGCTCCCGAGCGCTCGAAATTATGTTCCTTCATGACTTTGTCGAACATGGCTCGGTCGTATTTTTTATATCCAGGCATATTGTCCACAGTTTCTTCCAAACTACCTTGAACCAAATCGGCCTCGAACAATAGGTCTGCTCCCCCGATGCACTTGGCATCCCATACAGCAACTTTCTTTTGCGCCATAGAGAATAGCGAGGTGGTTAGCAAAATTGTGAATATCAGAAAATGCTTCTTCATAAATTGTTTTTTTTGTTCGGTTTATTATTATTCCGCTTCGCCTGTCGCTTCACTCCGTTTCGCTCCTGCTTCGCTACATTATAATAAACCGAAGATAGCTTAGTATGATTGATGGATTTGCCGTAGTGAAACTAGTGGAACACAACACGGAAGCCAAGATATCAGATGATATTTCTTGGGTTTTACGATCAATTGCCTTTTGCGGCGTCGATGATGGTCTCGTTGATCTCGACAAACTCTTTGGTCTCCTGAGCGTTGAGACCTGCGGGCTTGGCATCTTTGGCACCATCGAGCATCTTAACGTAGCGGTCGCCACGGATACCCACCTTGGCAATGACTTCATACATGCCTGTCTCGCTGTTGTAATTCACCTCGGTATCGCCAAAAGGCTCGCATGCTTTCTGCATGCTCATGCTCATCTGCTCCCAGTGCGATTTCAAGGCTTGCTGTACCTTGCCGTTCACCACCACGGTGCCGCGTTCGGCTTTGGTCATGACTATGTTCTCTATCACGCGCGAGATGGTGGCATAGGCCTCCAGCTGTGCCATCTCCACCGCCACCGACTGTACGTCGGCTTCGGCCATGCCTGCAAACCAGCGGTAGGGGCGCTTGATCACCGACATGCCATCATCGCTCATGGTCTCCACCATTTCGACTCCTTGCAATTTCAAAGTGGTCTTATTCTGCGCATCAACACTTGTCACGGATGCCAGCAACAGTGCTGCCAGAACAATAATGTACTGTTTCATAATTTGATATTTTCTTTTAATAGTTTGGTGATTTCTTTGGTAATCTTCTTGTAACCGTCGCGGGCGGCCTCATCAAAACCCAACGTATGAGACCCCTTGATAGACACCTCATCCTCGAAGATACGCTGATTGGTGGCAGTCTTGTCCACACTCACAGCAGCGTCCACGTAAGTGAAGTAGGCACCTTGGAACTCGTTGTACTTGCGTGCCGATGCCTCGATACGTATGACCACGTCGGCACTCTGCGGGTCATCGACAAAATTGCATCCCTGCGCCGACAGGTCGCCCTTCACTTCGTTGGCCAGCTTAACATACCGTTTGCCGAAGAGGTCGGCAGTGCACACCACGCAGTAGGTGGTGCCGTATTCCAGGTCGGCGAGCCACTGTTTGGCGGTCTGTTCGTTGTCCTGCAATTTGGTCAGGTACTGATGCATGCGACCCTCATCGAAGCCGAACACATTGAGCCAAAAGAAGGGCTTGCCGGCATCGTCGAACAGGCGCAACATCTTCTGCAACTCGGCCTTGGCCTTCTGTTTGAAACCCGTGGCCATGTAGTTGCCCGCTATGCCGAGCGTGTTGTCGATGTTGCTGATAAGCATTTTGACCTCATTCTCGTAATAGGTACAGGCCGCTGCCTTGTCAATATATGCTATGACGTAGTATTTGCCCTGTTCCTCATCATAGTAGCTCTTGGTGGCGGCAAGGTCCATATCCACATCGGTCGAAAAGCTCTTCTTTGAGCTATACACCATAGAGGAACGCCCGTTCACCGAGTTCTTGTCCATCTGGCTGACCTCGCTCACACGCACCTGTATCTGACGTGCCAGATTGGTACGTGCCAGCTCCAGGGCGGACTGCTTGGTGGAGGCACTCTCGATGTCGTGGTAGTATGCATCGGAGGTATACCGGTTCCATTCCGCCGGATGGTGCTGCGCCAAAGCCGCCGTTCCACAAAAGAGGAGCATTAGTGCGGTTATGAAATTTCTCATAGGATTGTAAGATAGTAGGATGAGAGTTATGCTTACCCTATTTGGCAGCATTCATGATTTGTTTGTTCACCGAAATGAAGTCGTCGAGATCCTTGCCGCTGAGATTCGACGGTTTGAAGTTGCCGGCATTGTTGAGCATCTGCTGGAACTTGTCGCCGCGCATGCCCACCTTGGCCGTTACGGTGTACATCTTCGTCGAGGGGTTGTACTCTATCTTGGTGTCACCGAAAGGTTCGCAGCCGTTTTGAATGCTGCGGCTCACCTGCTGCCAATGCGAGGTGAGGGCTTTCTGCACATCGCCGTTGTTCTGTAAAGACGCCCTCTCGGAATTAGTCATCACGGCATTCTCCACAATGCGAGAGATGGTGGCGCGGGCCTCCAGCTCGGCTGTCTCGATGGCCGCCTGCTTGTCGTTGGCCTTGCCGATGCCGGCATACCACTTGTAGGCCACTTTCTTGATTTTGGTGCCGTCCTCGCTCAGGTCCTCAACCATCTCGATACCCTGCAGCTTGGCGGTCTCAACGATTACTTTATCCCCTTCGAGACTTTTTCCCTTATCAATGCGCGACTCGGCATGCTTCGTGCTGCCGCAGCCAGTTATTGCCAATGCCGCGAGGGCAACCATCAGAATGTGTTTAATTGATTTCATCTTGTTTATGTTTTAATTAGGTTAATAATTCCGTAAAATGAACTTCAAACAAGACAATAAAAAAGTCGTGGACCTTGCTCGATATTCTTGAGGTGTTCCACGACCTGTTCAATCCAAAGTAAAGCCCACGATTATTATCGCGAGCGTTTACCGCAATACTTGGATTGATACTTGATGTTTGTGGAACTTTACAAGAATATCCGTAAGCGCAAACGCTTTTTTACGTCTATGTTATATGCTTTTACATAATTGTTGTTTTTGCAATTCGACGGTGCAAAGATATACATTTTTTCATACTGACAAGCATTTTACCAAAAATGATTTGCACAAGAACGTCAAAGCCAATACATTTGAAAAATCGAAACACATGCAAGAACACAAATTCCAACACAAACAAACATGAATCATCCACACAATTTATGGTCAACGTGCGCACAAGCGACCCTGAGCGCAATATGCATGGATCAAACCATGAATTTTTGTCGTCTGCGACAAGATGCAGAAACGTTAAAATTTAACAAATCCGTATCGAATAGTCAATCTGTTGAATATCAATATTATGAGTAGCATCTTAGTAGCTTGTCAGTAACTTGCTAGTAACTTGCCAGTAACCTAGCAGTAGCGTAGCAGTAGACATTTTTGGGCATTTTTACGCCCAAAATGTTAAAATCTAGTCGGAAAACAGAATGTTGATTTAACATTGCCCCAAGTGGGATTCACGCAAAGCTCCGATTGTAGAGATATATACGTCTCAATGGGGCGCTATATATCAAAGACATCGTCACGGCTGTCGAGCGTACCCAATACCACCGACTGCAGCACATTGACAAGCGATGCATTGTATGGGCGCCGCACACGGATATAGTTGTCGGTGAAACCATACATCATGCCATCATGCACATCACTTTCCCATAGCACTTGGGCCTCGCGTCCGGCATTCTCGGCATAGAACTGCCTTTTCTTTCGCTCCGAGATAGCATGCATCACGTCACTACGGCGGTGCCGCTCGCCAATGGGAACCTTTCCCTCCATGCGCAACGCAAGCGTATGGGGCCGCTCGCTATAGGTGAAAACATGAAGATAACTCAACGGAAGTGACTCCACATACGCACAGGCCTCTTCAAACTCGGACACCCCTTCCCCATAGAACCCCACCATCAAATCGGCAGCGATGCACGCTTCCGGCATGAGTTTCTTAATCAATTGCACCTTGTCAGCATAAAATCCCGTATCGTAGCGACGTCGCATATTCGTCAGAACCTTGTCGCTACCCGCCTGCAGGGGAATATGAAAATGATGTGCGAAACGCTTGGAGTGCGCCACAAACGCCACAATATCATCTGTCAACAGGTTAGGCTCAATGCTTGATATTCGGTAGCGTTCAATACCGTCAATATCGTCCAACGCCAAAAGCAAATCGAGGAATGATTCGCCTGTATGCAATCCAAAGGTTCCCGTATTCACACCTGTGAGGACAACCTCTTTGGCACCCGATGCCGCTATTTCCCAGGCCATGGATATTGTATCGGCGATGGTGGCACATCGCGACCGTCCCCGGGCATAAGGAATGGCGCAATATGAGCAAAAGTAGTCACAGCCATCCTGAATCTTGAAGAAAGTACGCGTGCGGTCGCCCTGCGAATAGGAAAGCTGGAAACTCTTTGGCTCCTCGGGCAAGGAAGAACGCAGGGCATCTCCTTGCGCAATCAAATTGAAGAGCTCGTGTTTCCTATCGTTACCCAGGACCAGTGTTACCCCAGGAATCTTCCATACCTCGGATGCGGCATTCTGCGCGAAGCAACCAATAACAGCCACTGTAGCCGCCGGATTCTGACGCACGGCTTGTCGAATGGCATTGCGGCATTTCTTCTCTGCCACAGCCGTCACCGTGCATGTGTTTACCACATACAAATCGGCTTTCTCATGAAACTCCACCACCTCATAACCCGCCTGCACAAACTGGCGTACCAAATGCGAAGTCTCTGCAAAATTGAGCTTGCAACCTAATGTATGTGTAGCTATCTTCAAATCTAAGGATTGGCATTTTCACAGGACTACCAAACCCATGCCACTCTATAACTTTATTGCGCACTTGACAAATGTCATCGACTGTACACTATCATGCGTATACAATATAATCGTCCTTTCTCGAAGCTCGCGGCTTGGGGTCTCCATCGGGGTAGCCAAGAATACAATTGGCCACCCCTACCATATTTTCCGGAATTCCCCATTGACGCATCAGCTGACGGCCCTCGGGTGACTCAAACATCTGACGGGCACGATGAATCCAACATCCACCGATGCCCACAGCATGGGCTGCATTAAGCAGATTGCCCGCTGTCAAACTGGCATCTTCCAGCCATGTTGGGATATCCGGGTTACCAAAAACCACAACCACCGTAGGAGCTCCATAAAATGGATCGGAAGAAACATTCATTATTTCGGCATTCATGCGACTCAATTTGTCACGCAACGCCTTCTCCTGAACCACAACCATGACAGGCGACTGCTTCCCCATGCCGTTGGGAGCATACGTAGCAGCGGTCAACACCGCGTCTAACTCATCCTTTGTAATCAACTCAGGTTTATACTTTTTAATACTCCTGCGTTCACACAACGCCTTTAGAACTGCATTGTCCATAAATGAAAATATTGTTAAATTTTAATTTATCACTTACTATTTAAAAAAAATGTTTGTACTTTTGCAACTGCAAAACAGGGACGAACAATTGATGTATCTCTTTTTGTAAGAGTGAAATAAATAGGAATTATGGTCTTTTCATAATAATTCGGATTTTGTAATAGTGTTTAATGTAGGAGAGGGCTGCTTAAAAAGCAGCCCTTTTCTTTATGACAATTTCATCTTTAAAAAAACACTATTCACTCCGATCCGATTGACTAATTCTCATCAAGTTCGTCAACTCTCTGAAGCGACTGTATCATCTTCATACAGTCTTCATCAGGAAAAACCGAGAATGATGGTGTGGGGTCAAGTTTTAATATATCGCGACCCTCGGCATCCTTGGTAAGCCCTTGAATGCATGATTTGCACGCTGCAATGCGGTTTTTCTTGTCAACGGTAACGAATTGCTCGTTGCCTACGCGACTATATATAGTCTCAACACTTTCTTGACAATTGAGAACTTTACCATCCATCTTCACGACAATACTCCTGGTGGTTGCCTTGGGATAGAAGTAAGCAATAGCAAAAGTAGAAATATATTCTTTCTTGGTTGTAGTGAGCAATACTTTACGGTCGGAGAGCACGCCATCTGTCCAATTTTCATCAACTGTCAATACTCCGTCCTCAAAATATTTGTACGACCCGTCTTTCTCTCCATTTTTATAATGTCCGTCGCGCACCAATTTTCCATCTTCTCCATATTCCAACAAGCGTCCCTCAAGGCATCCTTTTACAAAGTTGCCCGTGATACTTCCCTTAAGTCCTATACGCTTCCACCAACGTCCATCACGATGGTTGTCTTTCCAGTTGCTCACCTCTGCCGTATCGCCGGCACTATTGAATATAACCTGCAGCCCCTCTTTGATGCCCATTCGGTAGTTGGCTATCTTCACCAACTTTCCCTCTTCGTTAAACAGATGCCATTCTCCGTCACGATTCTTCTGATTATACATACCTTTGGCCAACATGTGTCCTTGTTCGTCAAAGGCCTCATGCGTGCATATACGGCCAAGCGTGGTATAGGTATTGCGAATGCGGACCGTGCCATTGGGATAAAAATACTGAAACGTACCTGTTTCAAGTCCATCCTTGAAATCCCCTTCATAAATTTTTGCACCATTCTGGTCGGTGCGAATCCAGTGGCCTTGCTTACGGCCCTGTTTGTCAATCTGGTTTTGGGCACATGCAATAGTGGAAATGCCTACAAACGCAATACACGCTACAATGTAAAGAATATGTTTTTTATTCATATTTTAAGCTTTATATTTCTATTCTAATAATGATTGTAAACAAATTGCGAAAAATCAATCATCATCAACCACGATGGTCGTTTTCTCTTTCTTGATGGTTGATCCCGTAGTTCCACCACCTTTATCAGTGTCATATTGGCGGCTTGCGCGACGTGGTGGTTTGGCGTGGACAGTATTAGGACTGTCGGCCTCATCGGTTACCTCTGCATCGGCAGGAACAGCGGGGTCGTTGTCGCCAACCATTGGAGCATATACATCGGCATCATCCTTAGCCAGCTTCAAGAACACACGCTCCTTTACCACATTGAAGTTCACCTTGTAGAAATGATTCATATCGGTGGGCTTAATAGTCTTGGTAACGGCAACCTCATAAGGTTCGTCAATCACGATGCGTACCACATATTTGCGGTACTCCAAACTATCAATGGTGATAAAACCTTTGGATTCTTTGTTTTGCAACCTGCCATCAAGATAGACAAAGAATTTTGCATCCGTCTGAGACATAAATGTCAGACTCAAATCCTGCCCCCAAGACGTGACAGCTGCCATCAAGAGCATTAGTACAAATGATACTTTCAATTTCATATATCAGTGTATTTGTTATCTTTACATAACACAGAAGGTGGTATTACCTCTATTTATTGTGTATAATAACGTTGTTTTCTTTTGTTTCGTGTGCGAGGGCAATAAAAAGTGACAAAATGGCGTTACTTAGGGCGCTATCGATGAAAAAGCAAGTCCTAACATACGTTGTCATACTTCTTTGCTGCACCTCCTCATGGGCTCAGTGCACCCTGAAGGGGAAAGTGTTGGATGCCGACCGCCACCCTGCGGCTTATGCCAACGTGGGTACCATTAATCTCTCCGACGCCATAGGCACAGCAGCCGACGAGAAAGGACGATTCCTGCTTACACTGCCTGCCGACACGTTACTCACCATCAGGTTCTCATGTATCGGGCAATCACCATTTGACATACAGGTGCGCCTCCGTCACGGCGAAGTGCTTGATACCACTGTGGCGTTTTCCTCAAAGCTCTTCAACATGGACGAAGTCGTGGTGCAGGGCGAGAAAGAACGCACCTCTGCCTTCACCAAGATTGAATCGGAGCGGCTGGAAAAGATTGTGGGTCCCAACAGCGGCGTTGAGAATCTATTAAAGACGCTTCCCGACGTGGCATCGAATAACGAACTGTCGTCGCACTACTCTGTACGAGGCGGCTCATACGACGAGAATCTGGTATATATCAACGGCGTCGAGATATACCGTCCCATACTCGTACGCAGTGGCCAACAAGAGGGCATGAGCATCATCAATCCCGACCTGATAGACAACATCCGTTTCTCGCCGGGAGGATTTCAGGCATCATACGGCGACAAGATGGCCTCCGTGCTGGATCTTGTCTATTCCCGCCCTTCTGAGTTTAAAGCCAAAGTGTCGGCAAGCATGCTGGGAGTCACGGCGTCGGCACAGGGATTGCTGGACAAGGCGCAACGTCTCTCCTACTCTTTCGGTTTTCGCCAGCACAGCAACAACTACGTGTTCCGCTCGCTGGAGACCGAAGGCGACTACACCACCAAATACACGGACTTTCAGACCGTGCTCGGCTACCGCGGCGAAAAGGTAAACATGTCGTTCCTCGGCATTTATTCGCGCAACATCTACGGTCTGGTACCTCAGTCACGCACCACCATGTTCGGTGGATTCCAAGAGCAGATGCAGCTTGATGTCTATTTCGACGGGCAAGAGCTCGACCGCTACCGCACGCTGCTGGGGGCACTGACGCTGGACTACCACCCCAACGAGGATTTCCAGCTGCTGTGGACCACATCGGTACAAGACAACGATGAGCGTGAGATTTACGACATCCAGAGCCAATACTGGCTGTATCAGGTCAACGTGGGCTCCACCGACCCGGACAACAGCTTGCTTGACCGCGGTGTAGGCACTTATCTGGAACATGCGCGCAACCTGCTGTCAACCAACATCGCCTCGACCGAACTCAAAGCCACACGGTTTGTGGCTCTCGGGCAATGGGACATGGGGCTTCGGCTGCAACGGGAGAGTGTCAACGACCGCGTGAGGGAATGGATGTGGGTGGATTCGGCTGGTTTCACCATGCCTGTCTACCACGACATACCGGGCGACACCGCCGTGCCTCCGCGCAACCCTATGCTGCAAAACTTCTGCCGTGCCCACAACGCCATCGCCACCAACCGCGCAATGGCCTATGTGCAGCGCAGCATCAACCTGGTCACGAGGCACAACGACGAAATCAACATTCTGTTGGGACTCCGTGCGCAGATGTACGGGCTCTACGCCGATACCGGCAGCACGTCGGCTGCCCATATCAACACCACCGCACTGGCGTCGCCCCGTGCCAGCGTCAGCTTCAAGCCCAAAGCAAACCAGGACATCGTCTACCGGCTGGCGGCGGGCATATACCACCAACCGCCTTTCTACCGCGAATACCGCCACGACGACGGACAGCTCAATCTGCAGCTGAAGCCGCAGCATTCCTATCAGGTCATGGGCACTGCCGACTGGAACCTGCACCTATGGCAGAAGCCCTTCCATCTGACCACCGACATATATTATAAGTATATCACCGACCTGGTGCCCTACCGTATCGACAACCTGCGCATACGCTACGATGCCAACAACGACGCTGTCGGCTATGTCGCGGGGCTCTCGCTGCGCCTCAGCGGGGAGTTTGTGCCCGGCTTGGAATCGTGGGCAAGCTTGTCGCTCATGCAGACACAGGAAGACTTGCTCGGCGACACGCTGGGTTGGCTGGCACGCCCCACCGACCAGCGTTTCTCCTTCAAGCTCTTCTTCCAGGACTACATCCCCACCATCCCTTTCTGGCGCATGGCGCTCAACTTCATCTACGCCAGCGGCCTGCCCGTCACGGCACCCAACCAGAAGGACCGCTCCGTGACCAACCGGCTCCCCTCCTATTTCCGCATCGACTGGGGCAACACCATCGAGCTGTCGCGCTTCGAACGCTTCAAGAACGCAAAGCTTTTCCAAAAGGTGGACGATGTCATGGTGTCGCTCGAAGTGTTCAATCTCTTCAACTACCGCAATGTGGTGTCGTACATGTGGGTGGCCGACTACGACAATGTGCAGTACCATGTGCCCAACTTCCTTACCGCTCGCCAGCTTAACCTCAAACTGACGGTGACGTTCTAAATCCCTTTCACACATGATGACTATCGACCGTTCCGGGCTGACGCCCCAGACATACACGCTCTCCAACGGGCAGACACTCCATCTCTTCCCCGACACGGCGCTCGAAATCGTCAAAATCGACGTTACCTTCGAGGCCGGTCCGTACTACCAGAGCAAGAAACTCGTGGCTGTGACCACCAACAAGCTGCTCACCGAGGGCACGCTGCACCACAGCGCCCAGGAGATTGCCGAGTTTCTGGACGCGCGCGGCATCATCGTCGAGACCTCGACCAACCTCTTCACCGCCTCGGTGAGCGCCTACGCCCTGCGCCGCTACGTGACCGGGCTGCTGCCTTTGCTCCACGAGATGCTCGCCGAGCCGGCCTTCTCGCAGCAGGAGTTCGACATCTGCGTCGCCAAGCGTCGCCAGCAGCTCAGCACCAACCTGCAGAAGACGAGCTACGTCTCCCACAACCTCCTCTACGCCGCGCTCTACGGCGAGGAACATCCGTTGGGAACGTGGGCCGACGTGGACGACACCTACAAGGTGACGCCCGACGATGTGCGGCAGTTCTACCGCGAACACTACTCGCTGGGGCAGGCGCAGTACATCGTCAGCGGCCACTACGACGAGGAGATTCTGCGCTGCTTCGACGACTGCTTCGGCCACACCGCTGCGATGCCCTTGCCGACGCCTCCCTCGGTTGTCGACCCTGTGCGCCGGCCCTCGTCGCTCTGCTCGTCGCTGCCCAACACCGTGCAGTCCACCCTGCGCATCGGCCGGCTGCTGCCGCTGGCGTGGGACAGCGAGGCGTATGCGCGCTTCCTGGTGCTGAACACCGTGCTGGGCGGATACTTCGGCTCGCGGCTGATGGCCAACATCCGCGAGGAGAAGGGCTACACCTACGGCATCTACTCGCAGACACGCCTGCTGCGCGGCTCCATCGTCTTCTCCATCTGCACCGACGTGGGCGCCGCCGACGCGCGGGCGGCTCTCGAGGAAATCTACGGCGAGATGCAACGTCTGTGCGACGAGCCGGTGCCGGAGGAGGAACTCGAGGTGGTGCGCAACTACCTCATGGGCGACTTCCTGCGCTCCATCGACGGCATCTTCGAGCGCTCCGAGCGTTTCCGCCAGATGACCGCCACGGGCATCGACGAGCGTTTCACCGACCTCTCGCTCCACGCCATGGAGCACGTCACCCCCCAGCAGCTGCAGGCCCTCGCCCGGCAGACGCTGCGTCGCGAGCTGATGACGCAAGTGGTCGTAGGCCCTGCCGACACCGCCGCCGCCTCCTGAGCCACGCCCCTACTTTCGTCGCCCATCCCCCGCCCTCTCTTCGGCAAACCCCAGCTCTTTCCACGGAAAGCCCCTACTCTTTCCACGGAAATCCCCTACTCCTTCCACGGAAAGCCCCCACTTTTTTCGAGAAAATCCCCCACTTTTTCCGCGGAAAGCCCCCACTCTTTCCGCGAAAATCTCCCGCTTTTTCCGCGGAAAGCCCATGCGTTTTTCGCCACATGCCCGTATGTAATGCGACGTATATGGGCATCTATTGCTTTACAAAGCCCGTTCTGTGCGTGTTGACATAGTAATGTGAACAAGTTGACATAGTAATGTGAACGTCTTGACATAGTAATGTGAAGATGTTGACATAGTAATGTGAACACGTTCACATAGTAATCTCAACATTTCGAGAATGCGTTGTCAAGAGGTTTAGAACGTGTTGTCAACACGCACAGAGTGCACTTCTGACGCGTAAAGAGCGCACCCTGCGCGGGGATACAGCGCATAGCGGAGCCGCGTCATGCCGTATGTGCACGCTGCTGATAGGAATATACACGGGGAAAGGGCTTGCCGCCGCGACGGGCGGCGGGGCTTATGTCAATTCGGCGAGCAGGTCCACGAGACGCTGGGCGTTGGCGGCAGGGCTGTAGAGCGTGCCCAGCAAGCGGCGGCGCTGGCGGATGTGCTCCTCGGTGAAGGGCTCGGACATCAGCCGGTCGAGCTCGCGGCGCATCGCCTCGGCATCGTCGGCCACACAACAGGGGGCGTCCAGCTGCGTGCCTGCCACCATCTGGCTGTTGACCAGGCAATGGCGCCCGCAGTAGAGCGAGTGGAGCAGCTTGAGCTTGAGTCCCGTCGGCTGGTTGGTGACAAGGATGTTGACCTGCGCTTCGGCGATGAGCCGTTCCATCCGCAGGTCGGTGGGATTGGGTTCCACGATGACGTTGGCATGTGCGTGGGCCAGCTGCTGCAACACCGCGGCAGGGTTGCGTCCGGCAAGCACCAGGCGGTGGCGGCTGCCGGCGAAGACCTGCTTGACGAGATAGCTGGCGGCCTGCACATTCTCGGGCACGGAGAGGTCGCCGTGATAGACGGCATAGTCGCCACGGCCCGTCAGCGAAACGATGTCGTCGTACTGGTGCGACGAAGGCAGCAGCACCACGTTGCCGCAGCCCATGTCGCGGAAATGGTCGGCGTCGGCCTGCGTGACGGCCAGCACGGCATCGCCCTGCAGCATCACGGGCTCGTAGCGCTGCAGCTTGCGGGCATCCATGGCGAGATATAGTCGGCGAAGGGGATTGCGCTCGGCCTGCGTCAGCCGACGGTAGTATTCGTGCTCCACATTGTGTGCCCGCAGCAGGACGGTGCGATGGTGCGACGCATCTTCGCCCCGCTCCATGGCACGCAGCTGCTCCAGCACCCAGCCGTTGTGCAATCCCTCGAGAAGCACGGGGTAGTCGTCGCACAACAGACGCTGCAGCAGCGGTTGCGAACAGCGCGAGGACACAATGTAGGGACGCCGCGTGAGCAGCTTGTGCGGCAGCGTCGTCCGACGGTAGTAGCACACCTCCTCGCACCACTGCTCCAGCTCGGCGGCAGGACGGCGCCCATAGGTGTAGCAGTGCAGGTGCACCTTGACGCCGGCACGGGCCAGGGCTCGCACACGGTAGTACACGTCGATGACACCGCCGTAGTTGGCAGGCCAGGGAACGTTGAAGGATACGATGTGCAGGTGCATGGGCGAAATGGCGTTGCTTGGAGATGTTATAATGCTTGACAGATTGGTGAGAGCCGCTGTATTGTTTCGGAAACACTAATGTATATCCACCTTGAGCCCGTCGGTGGCAATGTGGACATGGTCGGGAAGCTTGCGCGACACCTCGGCATAAAGCCCCATCTCATGGCTGACATGGGTGATGTAGGCCTCGCGGGGACGTATGTTCTCAATGACTTCAAGCGCCTCGGGCAGGCAATAGTGCGAATAGTGGTGCTCGCGACGCAGGGCGTTGATGACCAGAACATCGGTGCCCCGCATCTTGTCAAGCTCCTGCGGCGCGATGTAGTTGGCGTCGGTCACATAGGTGAGCCCGCCGATGCGATAGCCCAGCACAGGGAGCGTCTTGTGCATAGCATGGACAGGCACCACGGTGACGGAGCCCACGCGGAAAGGAGCATCGCCCACCTCGTGGAGGTCGGCCTCGGGAAGACCGGGGAACTCATGCGGCTCGAAGATATAATGGTAGTCGCGCCGTATGGCAGTAAGCGCCTCAGCGTTGGCGTAGAGGTTCATGTGCCGCCGCTGCACATAGTTGAAGGAACGTATGTCGTCGAGCCCCGCCACATGGTCGCGGTGGGCGTGGGTGACAAGGATTCCGTCAAGATGCGTAACCTGCTGTCGCAGCATCTGCTCGCGGAAATCCGGCCCAATGTCAATGAGCAGATTCTCGCCCGCATCGGTCTGCACCAACGCAGAAGTGCGCAGATGACGGTCGCGAGGGTCCTGCGAACGGCAGACTGCACAATTGCAAGCAATGACGGGCACCCCTTGCGAGGTACCCGTACCTAGGAATGTAATCGTCATTGGCTAGTCGGCTTTCTGCGTCAGTTTGAAACCAACACCGTGCACGTTGATAATCTGCACCGAAGGGTCGGGACGCAGATAGCGGCGGATTCTGGTGATATAGACATCCATGCTGCGCGCAGCAAAGTAGCTGTCGTCCTTCCATATCTTCTGCAATGTGCTGGTACGGTCCACCAGTTGGTTGAAGTTGATGCAGAACAGCCGCAGGAGTTCCGACTCCTTGGATGTAAGACGGCGTTCCTCACCATCGATGGAAAGTATCTGATGGTTGTAGTCAAAAGTGAATTTGCCGATAGTGAAGATGTTGTTCTCGGGCTTGTTCTCGTCGAACGAACGGCGGATAACGGCATTGATTCGCGCCAGCAACTCTTCCATGCTGAAGGGCTTGGTCAGATAGTCGTCGGCACCGATTTCAAAACCTTTCAGCTTGTCAGCTTCCAGATTGCGCGCCGTAAGGAACAGCAACGGTATCTGCTTGTCGATGCGACGTATCTCCTTGGCCACGGTAAAACCGTCCTTGATAGGCATCATGATGTCGAGCACACATGCATCAATGCCTCCCTGGTGATAGGTTTCGAGGGCTTGTTGACCGTCAGTCACAAGATAAACGGTGTAACCTTTCTGTGTAAGATAGGCCTTGAGGATGGCACCCAGGTTGGGGTCGTCCTCGGCTACGAGAAGTTTTATACCTAAATTCATAATTATTCAGTTTATGTTGTTTGTAATGTATTAGATAATGTTTCTATTGGTAGAATGGCAGGGCTACCTGTCACTATAGCGGACTATTCTTCCACTATTTGGATACTCTCAATGAGGTCACCTTGCCGGATTTGGTCAATCACGTCGTCACCTTCCACCACATGACCGAAGCAAGTGTGCACGCCATCGAGATGCTGGGTATTCTCGCGGTTGTGGCAAATAAAGAACTGACTACCGCCCGTGTCTTTGCCTGCATGCGCCATCGAGAGTACGCCACGGTCGTGATACTGGCGCGGAGCGCTGGTCTCACATTTGATAGTGTATCCCGGGCCACCGGTGCCTATGCGCGGGTCGCGCATATCACGAGAGAAGGGACATCCACCCTGAATGACAAAACCAGGAATGACACGATGGAAATGAAGCCCGTCATAGAAATGCTCTTTGGCCAGCTTAACGAAATTATTAACGGTATTGGGCACCTCTTTCTCGTAGAATTCAACTTTCATGGTGCCTCTCGGTGTTTTGATAAGTGCGTACATGGTTCGTGAGATTTGCATTTGTTAAGTACTAAATTAACTTAAAAAATTGCAGGATATTGTATGAACGTTAAAATATTTTTCAAAAATAATCGCGCCCTGTCTCCGTCAACATTATTATTTCCCTAACTTTGAAGCGTTGCGGAACAGACGGTTCCACCTACAACGTGGCCAACCATGATCCTTGTCCTTCGACCATACGACCATAGCGGCTTTTCCAACAATATGGTCTTCCGGAACAAAACCCCAGTAACGGCTATCTGCACTGTTGTGACGGTTGTCGCCCATAAGCCAATAGTAGTTCATCTTGAAAGTATACGATGTGGCGGGTTGACCATTAATGAGAATGTTGCCATCCTGCACTTCGACGCTGTTGTGTTCAAAGTTCTCAATGGCTCGACGGTATAGAGGCAGATTGTCTGTCGTCAAAGCAATAGTTTCGCCTTTAGCGGGAATATGTACCGGGCCAAAGTTGTCAACGCTCCAATTATACCCTTCTGCATGAGGAAACAAACGGACACCCGTAATGCTGTCGGCCGGATGACAAACTGGACGCACCTCGGCAACATCGGGACATTCGGACAACTGCTGTGCCACGTCGCGCGACAACGGTACACGCAGATACGGAGATCCATTATATATTTGTTCATCAACAGCTATCTTCCAATCGTCCTCCGATAGGCCATAGGACGTCATCAGTTTGTGGTGGTTGACCACAGCTGTGGGATTGAAGCGCACATCGTAAGTGAACTGCAGATGACAGGGATTCTCTATGGGACGGCCGTCAATGTAGACCTGCTGGTCAACTATCTGCACCTCCTCGCCTGGCAGTCCGATGGTGCGTTTGATAAAATTCTCTTTCTTGTTGACTGGACGTGTGACGATACGGCCAAATTGTTCGGGATGGGCATATACATATTCGCGACCATATTCACGTACAATGTCGTGATAGCTCCAGTTGCTTTGGAACGCAGTACACACCGTGTCACCGTCGGGATAGTTGAACACCATGGCGTCGAACCGTTTCACATGAGTAAAGCCAGGGTAGCGGTGATATGGCAGCTGTATCCATTTCAAATAGGACTCACGCTGCCCATTGCTGCCAGGAATAACGTTATGCACCAACGGAATGCTGAGTGGTGTCATGGAGACGCGTGGTCCATACGCCATTTTGCTTACCATCAAGTAATCCCCTGTCATAAGCGACTGTTCCATTGAGGAGCTGGGGATATTGTAGAACTCCAAGACATGGTTACGGATGATGACGGCAGCCACCAACGCGAAGATGATTGCATCAAGCCACTCCCTCGTGGAACTGGCACGATATGGCGGCAACTGGGACGGCTCGGTGTATTGACGGCGAGGCGAAAGACCTAAATACGGGAGGTATATCCACGGCACCAACACCGCCACAGTCTGTTCCCAGAGGGTATTGCGCTGGAACACCTTGGCCGTTTCCACCACCATCAACAGGAATGTAAAGATATTGATAGCAGGAATAAGGAAATAGATGTACCACTTCCACGTCTTGCCACATATCTTAATCCACACTACTATATTATATATAGGTATAAGCGCCTTCCAAGGAGCCACACCTGCTTTTTTGAACACAAACCACAGGCCTGCAATGATGCCGGCCGCATAAAGGATAAGGAATAAATCGTAAAGCATACTTAATGAATTGTGTTGGATAATTTTCTATGTAGTTAATAACTCCAAACGGGTGTAATTATTACATCGCCGCTCAATTATTTGCCTACATTAACCGATAACCCAAAAAGGAACGTCGGGCGCAATAACTCCATACATCCCCGATACAGAACCACCCATTAGTGGTTACGTTTATACACCAGTTCTCCTGAGACATAGAGTTGCAGCACACCAATATGCGGCAGCTTGGCTTCGGGAGCCGTCATGATGTCGGACGAAAGGACAACGAAGTCGGCGTCCTTGCCCACTTCCAAACTGCCTCTGCGATCCTCCTCAAAGGCACCTTTGGCGGCCCATATAGTCATGGAGCGCAGTGCCTCTTCACGACTGAGGGCATTCTCCATCTGGAAACCTTCGGTGGGACGGCCGTCAAGATCCTTGCGTGCCACAGAGGCGTAGAATGTATAAAGCGGATTGATATGTTCGATGGGAAAGTCGGTACCGTTCACCAGCCAGCCGTTCTGTTCCAGCAGACGCTTGTAGGCATAGGCATTCTTCACACGGTCGGGCCCCAGCCGTTCACCGGCCCAAGCCATATCGGAAGTGCAGTGGGTGGCCTGTATGGAGGGCACGATATTGTATTGGCCGTAGCGAGCGAAGTCGGCGGAGTCAACCACCTGCGAATGCTCGATACGCCAACGGAGGTCGTTGCCGGGCTTGAGATACTCGGAATAGATATCAATGATATGATGGACCCCGCCGTCGCCAATGGCGTGGCAGCACACCTGATAGCCCGCCTGTGCGGCTATGGAGCAGACGTGACGGTAGAAGTCGTCGTCGCACACCATCAGCCCGTCGGTTTGCGGAGCGTCGTCGTAAGGACGGAGCAACTTGGCTCCGCGCGAGCCCAAAGCGCCGTCAGCGTAAATCTTGACAGAACGAACGGAGAGGCGGTCCTTGACGATAACCCCTTGACGGGTGAAGTGCAGCAGTGTCTCATCGTCGGGGTTGACCATTGCATTAATCTTCATCTTCAGCTTGTTTCCTTGCTGCAAGCTGTCGATATGCTCGATGGCGCGTATGCCGAGGCCTGCATCGGTGATACTGCTCAACCCCATAGCGAAGCAGTCGTCCTGCGCACGGAGCAGGGCGCGGGTGAGCTGCTCGTTGTTGAGAGGCGGGATGGCCGCTTTGGCCAGGTCGGCGGCATTGTCAATCAGTATGCCTGTGGGCCGGCCGTTGCTGCCGAGATATATCTCGCCGCCCTCTATCTTGGTCTTGCGGTTCAGCCCGATGAGCTGCATCACATTGTTGGTCACCAGCGTGGCATGGCCGTCGATGCGGGTGAGCACCACATACTTGCCCGGGAAGTTAGCTTCGAGCAGCTTGTTGTCGGGGAACTGCTGGCCTTCCCAGAGGTTCTGGTCCCATCCGCGACCGATAATCCAGTCGGACTCGCCGTTCTCGCGCTCGTATTTCTTCAGGCGCTCTATCACCTCATCGAACGAGGCGCAATCCCTCAAATCCACATAGCGGATGCAGTTCTCTCCATAGCTCAGGAAATGGCAATGGCCGTCGATGAATCCGGGGTAGACGCTGCGGCCTTTCATGTCCACCACTTCTTTGGCTCTCAACGGGCAGTCGTCGCCCACGTAGACAATCTTGCCGTCCATCACCGCCATCTGGCTGGCTTTGGAGAACTGCGCGTCGACGGTGTAGATGTTGGCGTTCACTATCAGCAGGTCGGCCTGTTGGCCGGTTTTGCAGGAGCAGGTTAACATGGTTATAAGTATTAGGGTGAGTAGTGTTTGTTTCATATTGTATGTGTTTGTTTAGTTTTCGTGTGAGTGGCGCATCATGGCGTCGATTTGTCCGAGGAGCACATGGCTGTCGTTGTCCCACGAGAGCTCCTTCCCTGCCCTGTCGAAGCGGCGCTGACGCTCGTCGTCGGGCATGCTGTCCCATTCGTGCAGCGTCGCCCTGATGGCGGCTGCGAGTTTGGCGGGGGTGTTCTCGTCGCCCGAAGGCAGCAGCCGCCCGATGCCGTATTGCTCCACCACGCGCCGTATCTCGGGGAAATCGGTGGCCAGCACGGGGACGCCTGCCTGGGCAAAGTCGGCAATGCGGTTGGGCAAGGAATAATAGTAGTTGAGCCCCTTGTTCTGCAGCAGGGAGAGTCCGAGGTCGGCCTGCAGGGTGACGGAGCGCAGCCGTTCGAGGGGCAGTCGCCCCAGGAAGACGACACGGTCGTCCAGCCGCCGTTCGCGCACCAGCGAGCGCAGGGCGTCGTAACGGTCGCCCGTGCCGGCTATCAGCAGGCGGCAGCCGTCGAGAAGCGGCATGGCGTCGATGAGTTGTTCGATGCCGCGCCCCATGTTGACGGCTCCCTGGTAGAGGAGTGTGCGCACGGGCGACGGCTTGGCGGGGCGGCTCCCTATCGGCGACGCGGCACTGCGCATGGGCACGTTGCGCACCACCTTCATGTCGACGCCGTAGCGCTCGCGATAGATGTCGGCTATCGACTGGCAGACCGTGCAGCAGTGGCGCAGATGCGGGAAGATGCGGTCCTCGATGTGCGTCCACACCGCCTTGACACGCGGGCGGCCGACCAGCTCGGGCACTTCGGGGAACATCTCGTGGGCGTCGAAGAAAAGCGGTTTGCGACGCAGGCGTGCAGCCACGTAGTTGGCCGGCAGCGTGTCGGTGTCGTTGGCGTAGAAAGCGTCGGCCCGCGAAAGGAGGAGCCGCAGCAGCAGCCGCAGGTTGTACTCGGCGTAGAACAGCGCCTTGCGGCGGAACAGCAGACGCATGCGCACCGTGCGGTAGGGACGGTCGAGGGGTTCGCTGCCGGGCAGGCGCCGTCCCACGAGCACCACGTCGTAGCCCGCCAGGGTGAGGGCCGTGGAGGAGCGGTGCACCCGCTGGTCGGTCACCAGGTCGTTCGTCACGGAGAGTATGATGCGCTGTCTGGACATTACGCCCCTTTTAACGGCGATTGGCCTGTTTTAGTATTTGCCACCGCGGACTTCGCCTCCGCGCGCCTGACGTAACCTTACATAACACCTGATGTGCCGTTACATAACACCTGATGTGCCGTTACATCGGCTCTGATGTGCCGTTACATCAGCTCTGATGTGCCGTTACATCAGCTCTGATGTAAGCTTACATCGGCTCTGATGTAAGCTTACATCGGCTTTGATGTAAGCTTACATGGCACCCCTATGTAACCTTACATGGCGAACATGAAAAGGCAGCGTTCAAAATCAACCATTTACAACAGTACTTTCCAGCAAACCGACCTTTACCGTCAATGCTGCACGAAAGGACGGTTGCGCAGCACAATCTTGGAGAGACAATATATAATACATTATATATATGAAAACAGCCGCCGCAGGAACGGCCAAAGAGAAAAAAACGAGTCGCAAGCCCGCCCACAACTGTCGCAAACGCAGTGCTTTGTAATTTTATTTGCAAGAAATAAAATTTATGTATTATCTTTGCATCCCGAATCGGGAGCCGACCGACATGTTTCGGCACATGTGCCGCCCGAAAGTACAGATACAAAAAACATACATCATAATGAAGAATTTAGTAATAGTTGAGTCCCCGGGAAAAATCGAAACCATCAAGAAGTACCTGGGCAAGGACTACGAGGTTGTAACCAGCAAGGGCCACATCCGCGACCTGGCCAAGAAAGAGATGAGTATCGACATCGACAACAACTACGAGCCGGAGTACGAAATCCCCGACGACAAAGTCAAACTGGTCAGCGAACTCAAGAAGGCCGCCAACAACGCCGACATGGTGTGGCTAGCATCCGATGAAGACCGCGAAGGAGAAGCCATCGCCTGGCATCTGAAAGAAACCCTCAAGCTGAAGGACGACAAGACCAAGCGCATCGTCTTCAACGAAATCACCAAGAGCGCCATTCTCAACGCCATAGAACATCCGCGCGACATCGACATGAACCTCGTCGACGCACAACAGGCACGCCGTGTGCTCGACCGTCTGGTGGGCTACGAAATCAGTCCCATCCTCTGGAGCAAGATAAAACCGGCCCTCAGCGCAGGACGTGTGCAGAGCGTGGCCGTGCGTCTCATCGTGGAACGCGAGGAAGAAATCCACGACTTCAAGTCGCAGACCTACTTCCGCCTCACCGCCAATTTCTCCACCAACGACACCAACAAAAAAGTTTTGGCAGAGTTGAGCCGCCGATTCGACAACGAGGAAGAGGCGAACAGCTTCATGAAAGACATTGCCAAGTCAACCTTCTGCATCGAGAAAGTCGAGACCAAACCGTCGCACCGCTCGCCTGCACCACCGTTCACCACCTCTACTCTCCAGCAGGAAGCCAGCCGCAAACTCGGTTTCAGCGTAGCCCGCACCATGCAGATTGCCCAGCAGCTGTACGAAGCGGGATACATCACCTACATGCGTACCGACTCGACCAACCTCTCCACGTTTGCACTCGACATGGCCAAAGAAGAAATCACCAAGATGTTCAACGAGCGTTACGTGAAGATTCGCAACTACCACACCAAAGTCAAGGGGGCACAGGAAGCTCACGAAGCCATCCGTCCCACCAACATGGCCAATGCGACCATCACCGCCGACGCCTCGCAGCGCCGCCTCTACGAACTGATATGGAAACGCGCCATCGCCTCCCAGATGGCTGACGCCGAGTTGGAGAAAACCATCGTCGACATCAGCATTTCGGGCAAGAAAGAGACGTTCACGTGCCAGGGTGAGCAAGTGCTCTTCGACGGTTTCCTGAAAGTTTACTATGAATCGACCGACGACGAAGACACCGACAACGCCAACGAACAGAAGCTGCTGCCGCCGCTGAAGGCCGGCACACGTCTCACGCTCGACGACGCCGAAGCCGTGCAGCACTTCACCCAGCACCCTCCGCGCTACACGGAAGCCAGCTTGATCAAGAAGCTCGAGGAACTTGGCATCGGCCGTCCGTCGACCTACGCGCCAACCGTCAGCACCATTCTCAAGCGCGAGTATGTGAGCAAAGAGGACCGCGAGCCACAGAATGTCAACGTAGTGACGCTCTCCCTGCAGAAGAACGGTAGCGTCAGACGCACCGAAAAGGTGGAGAAAATGGGGGCGGAGAAAGGCAAGCTCCTGCCTACCGACATCGGCGCTATCGTCAACAAGTTCCTGTTGCAACATTTCAACGAGATAATGGACTACAACTTCACCGCCAAGGTGGAGCAGGACTTCGACGACATTTCCACCGGCAAACAGCAATGGCGCAAGGTGATAGACCACTTCTATGTGCCGTTCCACAAGAACGTGAAGACCACCCAGAGCCACTCCAAGCGCACCAGCGGCGAACGTCTGCTGGGCACAGACCCCAAGAGCGGCAAGAAGGTGTACGCCAAAATTGGCCGCTACGGTACGCTTATCCAGATTGGCGACACTTCGGGTGACGAAAAACCGACCTTCGCATCGATGAAGAAAGGCCAGAGCATAGACAGCATCACGCTGGAGGAAGCTCTCGAATTGTTCAACCTGCCGCGTCAGGTGGGCGAGTTTGAAGGGCATGAGATCACCGTCAGCATAGGTCGTTTCGGGCCTTATGTGCGCCACGACGGCAAGTTCTACAGTCTCTCCAAAGCCGACGACCCCTACACCATCAGCCAGGAGCGCTGCTGCGAAATCATCGTACAGAAACGCGCCGCCAACGAGGAAAAGGAGCGCATGCGCGCGCAGTTCCCCCGTGTGCTGGGCAAATACGAGCAAATCGAGGTTGTCACCAACATCGGCAAGTACGGTCCCTACCTGACTTACAACACGGAAAACTTCCGCTTGCCCAAGGGTAAGTACGACCCGCTGGCTATCACGCTGGAGCAAGCGGTGAGCTTGATTCGTGAGGCGCAGGAGAAGAAAAACTCCAAAAAGCGTCGCGCAACGAAGTAATTATCCAGCGCAGACAGCGTCCACACCCAGTGGACGAACTGCGTTTCATCATTCTACAAAGACGGAACCCAAGGTTCCGTCTTTTTTTTGATTGGGTAATGCACAGCCCCAAATTGGCGGCCTACAGCAGCACAAGTTTCTTCACCACTGCGCGGGGCAGACGGGCGTTGACGGCTGCGATGAGCGATGTGGTTTTGAGGGAGATTTCGTGTTTCAGGGCGGGGCTGGCCAGCTTTACCATCAGCATACCGTTGCGGACGTCGAACTGCACCTTCTGCGTGAGCTTGACAATCAGTTCACCAACCACCTCGCGATAGGCGTCCTCAACCTGGCCGCGCGTCACCGTGTCCTCAAGGTTACAGCGGCGCAGAGCGTCGGCAAGCAGCTGGTTCAGTTCCTTCGGGTCGTTCATAGCGTCGCAGTTTCGATGATGCCACCCACCTCCACGTGGAAGATACGGTGGTCGATTCCAGGGTTTTCCTTGAAGATTGCCTCCACGCGCCCTTGCTGCGTGTCGGTGATGAAGACCTGCCCGAAACGGCTGCTGCCCACCAGACGGATGAGCTGCGTAAGGCGCGGCAAGTCCAGTTTGTCAAAGATATCATCAAGCAGAAGCAGCGGTTTCGTGTCCAAGAGTTTGCCCATGTATTCGAACTGCGCCAGTTTCAGCGCCAGCATGAAAGTCTTCTGCTGCCCCTGCGAGCCGAAACGCTTCACCGGGTAATCCCCTATAAAGAACTCGAAGTCATCCTTGTGCATCCCCACGGTGGAGTATTGCACCAGAGCGTCGCGCTTGCGGGCCTCCACAAGTTGCTGCTCGAACGGCATGGCATCGTGCAACTGGCTCTGATAGATGATGTTTGCCGTCTCGTCGGCCAACGCCCCGTCGGCAATCAGCCCAAAGTACTCGTTGAAATAGGGCACGAAATCCATCAGGAAACGGCGGCGGCGCTCGTAAATCGGCTGCCCGTAGCGCACCATTTGCTCGTCCCAGAGCGCGATGGACTCCTCTTCGAAATACTTGTTCTCGTGAAACTGTTTCAACAGACGGTTGCGTTGCTCCACGGCCTTCTGGTACTGCATCAGGTTGTTGAGGTACTCGTGGTCGGCCTGCGCGATGACCCCGTCGATGAATTTGCGCCTCACGTCGCTACCGCCAAGGATAAGCGACTGGTCGCTCGGCGAAACCATCACCAGCGGAATGCGCCCGATATGGTCCGCAAAGGCCGTCACCGCCTTCTTGTTGAACTTAATCTGCTTGTTCTGTCCCCGCTTCAAAGTGCACGACACCCGCACCGGTTCCTCCATCATATAGTCGCCATGGATAGAAAAAAACTCCTCTCCGTGACGGATGTTCTGGCTGTCGATGGGATTGAAAAAGCTCTTGCAGAACGACAGATAATAAATCGCGTCGAGGATGTTGGTTTTTCCTACGCCATTGTTGCCCACAAAGCAGTTCACATTATTGGAGAAGCTGATGTCGGCATCGGCATAGTTTTTGAAATTCGTAAGTTGCAAACGTTCCAGGTACATAGCAAGTATATTTATTGCGCAGCATGGGCGGATGCGTCGGCAGCATGGGTCTTAATCACCTCGGCCACCTGCTCCATCAGCCAACGCGGCGTCGACGTGGCTCCCGTGATGCCCACGGTGGCGAAACGATTGAGCGCCTCGCCGTCGATGTCGCCAGGCATGGTGACAAAGAAAGTGTTGGGCTGCACCTGCCTGCAGAGGTCGAACAGATAGTGACCGTTGGAGGAATCCGGTCCGCTGACAAACACCACGGCATCCACCCCCTGGGCAAACCGCCTCAGCTGCGCCGCACGATTGCTCACACGGTTACAGATGGTGTTGTATGCTACAAAATCGGACGAACAACGACGACGGATGTTTTCTATCAACTGGTTGTAGTCCTCCTTGCTCTTTGTCGTCTGCGAATAGAGACGAATCGGGCGGTCGAAGCGTATGTCCTCCACATCGTCGGGGCGACTCACGATGATGGCCGAATTGCCCGTCTGGCCGTTCAGCCCTATCACCTCGGCATGCCCCTGCTTGCCAAAGATGACTATCTGTCCCCCTACCCGACGCATCTCCTCATAACCCTCCTTAATCTTCTTCTGCAACGCCAGCACGATAGGACACGTGGCGTCAACCAGTTGTATGTTTCTTTGGGTAGCGATGCTGTATGTTTCGGGCGGCTCGCCGTGCGCACGGATAAGCACCCGCGTGTGCTCCAGTTGCTTCAGCTGCTCACGGTCGATAACCCTGAGTCCTTTGGCCGCCAGGCGATGCACCTCTGCATCGTTGTGCACGATATTGCCCAAACAATAGAGTTGCTCACTACGGGACAGCTCATCCTCAGCAGTTGCAATGGCTTTGACTACGCCGAAACAAAATCCTGCATTATCGTCAATCACGACAGACATTGGTTCTCCTGGTTGCCTGCCTCTATCACCTCCTCATACTCCGAAGGCGTAAGGTCGTTGAAGAAATAATACACAGGGTTGACTTTATTGCCGTTTTGAATCACCTCGTAATGCAGATGCGGCCCCTGGGCGAGACCCGTAGCTCCTACATGACCTACCAACTCACCACGCTTCACCTTCTGTCCCGGTCGCACGGTAACATCGTTCAGGTGGGCATACAACGTCTGGAAACCATAGCCGTGATTCACCACGACCGTGATGCCGTAGCCGCTCAGGCCTTTGCCGTCGCGCCCTGCGGTGGTCACTTTGCCGTCGGCTGTGGCATAGACAGGTGTACCACGACGAGCCGTGAGGTCAACACCGGTATGCATACGATGGCGGTGCAGAATGGGATGGTAGCGCGAGCCGAAACCCGACACCAACTTGCATTGGTTCTTGCGTACCGGCATGATAGCCGGCAAAGCCGCCAGACGTTCCTGCTTGTTGCGAGCCATCTTGGATATCTCGTCGAACGACACCGACTGGACATACAGTCGTTTCGACAAATCGTCGAGACGCTGCGCCGTCGCTTTTATCTCTTCCGCACACTCATAGCCCTCCAAATCGCTGTAACGCTCCACGCCGCCTATACCGCTTTTGCGCACACTCTCCGGTATGGGTGCCGACTCAAAGATGACGCGATAGATGTCGTCGTCCCTGCTTTCCAAATCCGACAGCACCTTTTCGTCGCGCGCCAACCTCTTGTTGATGGAGGCCAACTGGCGCTTGTACTGCGCTATCTCACGTTTCATCACACGCTCTTTGGGCGAGTCGACAAACTGGTACCCCAGTATCATGAACAGCACCCCAAGCACCAAACCGAAAGCCACAGTGAACGAAATCTTCTTCACCTTCTCACGCACGGTGACCACCACCTTCTCATACGAAAGCGTGTGGGGGTTGAACTTGTAGGTGCGTTTGGGTTTGAAGAGTGACATAATATGGAAGGTTTGTTATTTGCTTGTCGGATGCCAGTTGAGTTGCTGAAATTCCTTCATCACGCAGACGAACTCCTCCACGATGGCCGGCTTGTTGCAGAAAAACGTGAGGTTCAACTGCGGTATGAAGAGTTGTCCCACCTGTTGCGAGCGCGACATTCCGTAGAGCGTGCTGAGCGCGTCGGAGTGATGTCTGTGATGCTTGTGGCCACCCTGCCGATGGTTGGACAACACATCGAATGTGCCGCCAATGGTGTTCAAGTCAACAAGCGCATATTCAAATTCAAGGTCTCTTAACTGATGCGTCGTAAAGTCGACCGAATCATGCGCAGCCACCAGCATATCGGGATAGAGGTAATAGCACCCCCCATTCGAATCGCGCATCACAGGTGTGTCGTAGGGCGACTGGATAAAATCGAAGATGCCCATATCGAAGAACACCTGCTCATAGTACTGGCGGTCGTCATCCGTCACCACGCACCATATCCTGCGGGTGTTGCTCAGTTTCTTGAACGCCTCTATCACGTTGCCCCACGCCTCCATCACATCGGCAGGCACATAGCTGTCGATATGGAGCTGCGTCCCTTGTATCTCGCGATATTGTGTCACGATGGTCGACTTGTAATGCGCCATCACGCTGTTCAGGAACTTGTCGGGGCTAATATTCATCCTGTCCTTGATAGCACGGACGATGCGCTCCAGGAAGTCGTTGTCCTTAGCCAACTGAAGGGCATTCTGATAGTGGCTCAGTATAAGGTTGCGCCGTTCGTCGTTTGGCTCAGCAAGTGCCTGTTCAACCCTTGCCAGCTCTTTGGCATACGAAAACTCCTTGCCCAGCAACAGCTTGGGCAACGTGTTTTTCCGGCTTTTGCGGACAGCGCTGACAAACTTATGGTAGCTATGGCTGTCCGTATCGCGGGCAAAGAATCCCGTGCCGGGAGTGCCCGTGCAGACATAGAGACCGTTTTTGACGACCGTTTCGTGGCGGCCACGCACACCGAAGTTGGTATCCGCAGGATGGCGCGAAACCCACACATATAGGTCTTCCGCCACGAGCGTGCGCTTGGTTGATATAGGTCTGAACTTTCCTGGCATACAGCTTTCTTTTTCTGGGTCAGATTATCGGCGCATTAACCGTGGATGGCTTTGCCGTAGGCGGCTTCGATGGCCTCCATAATGGCCTCACTCATCGTGGGATGAGGATGGATGGATCCCGCCACCTGCTTGGCGGTAAGGCCGTTCTGGCGAGCGCTGACGATGCCGGCAATCATCTCCGTAACGTTGTCGCCGCACATGTGGGCACCCAATATCTGGTCGGTTTGTTTGTCGATAACCATCTTGATGAAACCATCCGTGTTGCCGGCAGCCGTAGCTTTGCCGCTGGCTTTGAAGAAGAACTTGCCAACCAGCACCTCATGTCCCGCCTCGACGGCTTTCTTCTCGCTCAAACCCACGCTGGCCACTTCGGGAGTGGTATAGGTACAACCGGGGATGTTGCTGTAGTTCACCGTCTCGGGGTTACCGCCGCATATTTTCTCCACGCAGCAGATAGCTTCGGCGCTGGCCACGTGCGCCAACGCAGGACCGTGCACCACATCGCCGATGGCATAGTAGCCGGGCACATTGGTTTGATAGTAGTCGTCCACCGTAATCTTGCCGCGCTCCGACTGGATGCCAGTCTCCTCGAGGCCGAGGTTTTCCAGATTGGTCACCACGCCGATGGCGCTCAGCACCACATCGCAATCCACCAGCACCTCCTCGCCTTTCTTGTCCTTGATATGCACATGGCAAACGTCGCCTTCCACATCCACATGCTCCACGCTAGCGCTCATCATCACCTTCATGCCCATCTTCTTGAAGCTGCGAGCCACCTGTGCCGAAGTGTCCTCATCCTCGTTGGGGAGGATGGTGGGCATAAACTCCACCAGCGTCACCTGCACGCCGATGCTCTGGTAGAAGAAGGCAAACTCGCTGCCGATGGCTCCGCTACCCACAACAACCATGCTCTTCGGCTTGAAGGGCAGCGTCATGGCCTCACGGTAGCCGATGATGTGCCTGCCGTCCTGCGGCAGATTGGGCATCACGCGGCTGCGGGCGCCGGTAGCTATGATGATATGGGGAGCTTCATATTCGGTGGCGTTGCCTTCTGCGTCGGTCACCTGCACCTTGTGGCCAGCCATCACCTTGGCTGTGCCCATGATGACATCGACGTTGTTCTTCTTCAGGAGAAACTGCACGCCCTTGCTCATCGTCTCGGCCACACCACGGCTGCGTTGCACCATAGCGCCAAGGTCGGCCTCAGCCGGCTGCGCCTGCACGCCATAGCTGGCAGCATGGTTGATATAGTTGAACACCTGGGCGCTCTTGAGCAGCGCCTTGGTGGGGATGCAACCCCAGTTGAGGCAGATGCCGCCGAGATTCTCACGCTCGACAACAGCTGTTTTCATACCCATCTGTGCTCCTTTGACGGCAGCCACATATCCTCCGGGGCCGCTTCCGATAACGATAAGGTCGTAGTTCATGTTAGTCAATTTTTGTATTAATTTAAATATAGTTCTTATTTACAACAAAATATGTCAACAATTGACTCTTTTGGAGTTGCAAAGATATGAAAAAAAACTGAATAAACAGATTTTTTCTTCCACCATTCTCGCCAAACGCCACCACTTCGTTCCACCAAAAAAGCAAAAAACACTCCGAATTTCAGCCACCAGAGGAGATCCTTAATTACTCCATCGGGCGACTCAAAGTTATTTCCGAATACCATTTAAATAAATGTTAAAATTTAACATTTGTTATTATCGCACTCACACAACTCCAGAATCTTTATATTTATTTGATTCAGAAACAAATCACACCACTCAAAATGCCATTTAAACCCATTTTTATGCCACCTTAGAGTTATGTTAGACTTAAGTTAGAGTTAGGTTAGAGTTACATCAGAGTTGGAAAATGTTAAAGACTGCCCCCTCAAAAATTCTAAGCATTAAGAAAAATGCTTCCCCGAAACCGATGCGCGCCCACCCTTATCGCGGCGTGCTGAAAGGACGACAAAAGACAAATTATATAACGGATTATCGCCCTATTTAGTACGGCAAAATATGTTTTTTTGCAAAAACAATCGCAAGATGCCCCCAAAGCACCCTTTTATTGCGTCATGAAGATTTTTTTTGCGAAACGAAATAATTGTCGTACCTTTGCAGACGATTTCAAAAGGAAATCGTGAAGCGTTATACGCTTTCTGTTTGAGGAAACGTGAGAAATTTCATCAACGGCAGAAAAGTATGATGGTTCGCGTGTATTGCGTGGATCGTTCCCATTTCTTCCGTTAAGGTTTTCTCACGACCTCCTCAAAAAGAAGTTGTGTACGGTACCACGCTTCTTCTTTGTTTAATCGCTCATCAGGGGATGGATGAGCAAAATTGAAAGGAAAAGGAGAATGAAAAAAGGAATTTCTATTCTTTTGGCAGTAATTGCATTTTCAATGGCTGCAAATGCACAAAACAACGGTTACGAAAAATCCATCGAGATTTATGGAGGACCAGCTATGAACAAAACCGCAAAGTACTCTTTCGGCATTTCATTAGTCAACGGATATCGGATTAATCCTCATTTGTATGCAGGATTGGGTGTTGGTTTTAGATATACAGACGCTGAGTATATGCACACATATAGGTCTTATAAACAATTTGGAGTCCTACAGACGGAAACAAGTTCTTCTTATGCTGGCGACTATTTACTGCCGGTTCACGCTCGTGCGCAATATAACTTCACCACAACAAAAGTCAAACCCATGCTTCTATGCGATGCAGGATACACTTTCAACGTTGGATCTGTTGAAGGTAATGCGATTGGTTTCTTCTGGGAACCAGCGTTTGGTATAGATATCGATCTGGAAGAGCACACTTCTTTGTATTTTCAATTAGGAATCTGCATGCAAAATACACATTACACCTACTATACTTTTAGTTACTATGATGGTGCAAGTTCTGAAGAGATACACACCAAAGCAAGCACTTTCAATATTAAAGTTGGAATGAAATTCTGACAGATAGTCGATGTTCCTACAATCTTGTTTTTAACCCTGCACACCATGTGTAGGGTTATTTTTTTCCACACCTTTGCTTCAAACCCAAAGGCATGTGGGATATTTTTCTTATATTTGCAAATTGGCAATTTGTGGCACTTTATGAAAAATCGACACACATTCAAAGGAATAGCAGCTGCTGTGGCTCTTATATTATATATAAGTGCGCGTGCGGACGCCTATTCCCAAAACATACGGCTCTCCCCTATGGTGAGCCGCACGCTGGTGTGTGCCGACATGAGCCGCCTCTACAACTACAACCGCTACGAGGGCAACCGCTGGGGCTTGGGATTTAACACGACCACCCCCCTTAGCGCCGACAAAGACATACCTTTGAGCGACCGCCGCAAGCTATATACCGAGATCTATGGTGCCTACGGCGTAGGCGACCGCGCCGTGAAAGGTGGCGGCGCTTTGCATCTGCTCACACCCCTCAGCGCCACAAAACAATGGCACCTCCGCATCATGCACGATGTGGAACGAGCCGCAAGCCGCTCTCTGGAGGGCTACAACCTCTTCACGACCGACTACAACTCCAGTTACCTCTCGTCGCGCTACTCGATGGTCGACCGTGTGAGCGGCGGCTTCACCCTGGGCGACTCAACACGCATGCTGACCATAGAAGGGCGCTACTCACGCGAGAAGAAGCTGTTCGACAACGCCCGTCTCCTCTACCCTTCCATCTACGCCGACGATGCCGCCAACCCTTATACTCAGGGACAGCACTATGCCGAGTTCCACGCCACCGCCACCAGTCGCGACGGCTGGGTACTTGATTTGCTGGCGGGGCGCGTGGTGGACGAGGAACGCCCCTACGCCCGCCTGCTGGCGCAATACAGCCACACCCTGCCGATGAACAAAGCCGGCGAGCTGCGACTCTTTGCCCAAGGAGGGCTGACCACCCTGGCCGCACCCTACACACGCATGTTCGACCTGAGCGGCACAGCATTCAGCTACTACTACTTCAACCACACCTTCCTCACGGTGCGTCCCGACACATTTGTGGCCAACGAATTCGCGCACCTCTGCATCGGCTACTGCACGCCAGCGCTGTGGAAATGCCCCGTCTCCAATCCGAGAATATTCGTACAACTCAACGCCGCAGCCGGATGGGAAGCCGCCCGCGCCGCCGACAACACGCCTGGTCTTTGCGACCACATAGGCATCGACAGCTTGGATGCCTACGCTCCCACCGAGGGCATCGCCGAGCCGCTGATAGGCATCGAACGGCTGCTGCGATGGGGCGTGCTGGATCTGGGCATGGCTGCCGCATTCCAGATGACTCCCGACAATAGCTATTACCACACACCCGACACCCGCGACCGCTGGGCGCTGGTGGTGGTGGCCACGGTGACGGAGAGATAGAAACCGCAAACAAACACGACAAAAATAAAACGACAAAAAAAAACAATAATTCAACAAACGAGGATAAAGATATGAAGAAAGCACTTGTTTTGATGATGGCGCTGGCGGGATTGGCCGTCACAGCATCCGCCCAAAGCTACAAAATCACCCTCATCCCTCAAAAAGCCAAATGCGAGAAGTACTACATGGGACAACACTTCCGCGACAAGTTCAACATCGTGGACAGCGCGACGTTGACCAACGGTCAGATTGTCTTTGAGGGCAAGAAGATTGCCGACGGCATCTACGCGCTCCTCAACAGCGACAAGAAGAAGATGTTCGACTTCACCATCGACGACAGCCGCAAATACAGCATCAATTTCGACACCAACTGCTCCAACAAAGGCATGGTGGTAAAGGGCTCCAAATCGTGCCAGCTGATGTACGAATATATGGCCAAGATGGATTACGGCCGTTCTCGCTCCCGCGAAATAAACAACCTGCGCAAAACCGACACGGCACAGGCACGCAAGCAGATGGAGAAACTCTCGAAAGAGATGGAGACCTACATCGCCGACTACCAGCAGAACAACAGCAAATACCTCTTCGCACGGCTGGTCAAGATGTTTGACAACATCGCCGTACCCGACACTATTCCGGCAGACAGCAAAATGACCAACCTCGGCGAATGGCAAGCCATATACTACCGCACCCACTACTGGGACAACGTCGACTTCAGCGACCACGAGCTCATCTACACGCCGCAAATGTTCGACAAGATGAACTACTACTTCTACGGGGTGCTATATTATCAAGATTGCGACACCATCACACGCTATGCCGACATGATACTGCACCGGCTGGAGAAGGACAGCACGTGGCTGCGCTATTTCCTGGAGTACATCACGCCGAAATACGAGCGCGCTACCAAGAACGTGGGATGGGACCAAGTGTTTGTCAATCTGGTGAACACCTATTATCTGCAAGGCAAATGCCCCTGGGCGACAGAAGCCGAAATCTACTCCAAGCGCAACACCGTGGCATACCTGAGCCACTCCCTCATCGGCGCCGTCGGCCAAGAGATACTGATGCCCGACAGCAACCAGACCTCCGACGCTAACCAATGGATTTCCTCACACCGCTTCCCGCAACGCTACGTCATTATCTGGATTTGGGACCCCGACTGCCACCATTGCCAGGAGCAGAGCGAGGCGCTGAAGATTCTCTACGACTCACTGGCTGCCGACGGTTTCAAGCCCTTTGAAGTCTACGCCATCGGCTACGAAGCCGACGTGAAGAAATGGAAGAACTACATACGCACCCACAAGTTCCCGTTCGTCAACGTGGGCGGCAGCAACGTGAATATCGACTACCAGGAGGCCTACAACGTGCATGGTGCCCCCACCATGATACTGCTCGACCCCGACCGCCGCATCATCATGAACAAGACGCTGCCCGCCAAATCGATTCTCGATTTCATCGACCGCTACGAGCAGGAGCACCCCGAGGTAGTCACCAAGGTAACCCCCTGGATGATGGCAGGAGGATACAATCAGGAATTCGCCGCCAAGGAACAGGCCTGGCGGGCCAAGAACGCCCAACTGAAGAAACAAAAAGAAGAAGAGAAGGCCAAAGCCGACGCCGAACAGGAAAAGTCGTCTAAGAAAAAATCAAAAAAACACTAATATCCATAACAAACACAAAAACATTTATCATCATGAGAAAACATATAGTCGCAGGCAACTGGAAAATGAACAAGACCTTTGACGAGGCCGAAGAACTGGTTGAGAACCTGATGATGCAGCTGGAGACCACCGAACTCAAAGGCACCCAGCTCATCGTCTGCCCTCCCGCCCTTTATCTGGAGCTCTGCACCGACCAATCCCAAGAGTCCTACTTCATGGTAGGCGCACAAAACGTGAACGAAAACGAAAGCGGCGCCTATACGGGAGAAATCTCGGCAGCCATGCTGGAATCGATGGAGGTGGAATACTGCATTGTAGGCCACTCCGAGCGTCGCAGCTACTATGGCGAAACCGACGCCTTGGTGGCCAAGAAAGTCGACGCCCTGCTGAAACACGGCATCAAGCCCATCGTTTGCTGCGGAGAGGTGCTGGCAGAACGCGAAGCCGGCAAACAGTTCGATGTAGTGAAACGTCAAATCGTCGATGGTTTGTTCCACCTCACCCCGGAGCAGTTCAAAAACATCATCATCGCCTACGAACCGGTATGGGCCATCGGCACCGGCAAGACGGCTACCCCGGAACAGGCACAGGAGATTCACGCATTCATCCGCAACTTGATTAGCGAGAAATACGGCGCACAAGTGGCCGACGACACCAGCATCCTCTATGGTGGCAGCTGTAAGCCCGGCAACGCCAAAGAACTTTTTGCCAATCCCGACGTGGATGGCGGCCTCATCGGCGGCGCATGTCTTAATGCCGACGACTTCCTCGCCATTGCGCTGAGCTTCTAAAAGCACAATCTCTCGCAGGGCGGCCGTAAGCCGCCCTGCTTTAACACACCAAACCACTATGGAAGAAGAAAACAACAACGTCACTACCAACACCACCGACAACGAGCCGACAAGGGCTCAACAATGGTGCAACGCCACACGCAAGCTTAAAGTCGGCGTCGCATTCGCTACCGTGCTGCTGCTGATATACAACATCATGATGTTCCTACCCGTGCACAGCGCCAATACCGAAACAGGACTCACCACCTCCACACTACTGCTCTATGTAATCTATGTGCTGGTGGCCCTCATACTGGCATATTTCTGCATGCGCAACTACATGCGTGGACTTTCGCGCTTTACCGTAGTGTTCGACAACGGCGGCAAACGGTCGCTGTTCATCATACGGTGGGGCTTCTTGCTGACCATCGCCGGCGTCGTCTTGCAGCTGTTCGTGTTTTTCATCCTCCATCCACGGCAAGACGACATCACCTTTCTCCGCATGCTCATAGGCAACGGCTTGCTGGTGGTAGCCACCGTATTGGGCATCATGGGTTTCCTGTCGCTGGCCACCTGCAAAGGGATGCCACAAGACGCACGTCGCGGAGCGCTTCACATGTCTTGGAGCACCATAGTGATGCTTATCGGCGCCTGCCTGCTGTCTTATGCCCTACAGAGCGGCACCCTCCTCAAAGTGGTGACCATTCTCGTCAACATTTTCGGCACCTACCTCTTCTACCACAACTGGCGACGCATCCTCTCGCCTGCCGATGAGGACGAAACAGAGACCGAAACAGAAGAAACCACAAACGAATAACGGCAAAAGCATGTCGTTTGAATCTCTCATAGCCAGACGCTTTTTAAAGAAAGGGAGCGGAGGATTTTCCGGTTCCCTGGTGCGGATAGCCACATGGAGTATCGCGTTAGGGGTGCTGGTAATGGTGATGTCGGTAGCCATCCTGAGAGGTTTCCAAAAAGAGATACAACAGAAAGTCGTAGGGTTTGGCTCCCACATCGTAGTCAAAAGCCAGTTTATCGGCAACGGGTACGACGAGATACCCATCTCCACCCGACGTGCCGACTTGAAACAAATTGCCGCCGTCAAAGGCGTAAGCCACATACAGTTCTTTGCCGAGAAAGGCGGCATGCTGAAAACCGACGATCAGATTCAAGGCATCATCTTCAAAGGCGTCGATGCAGGGTTTGATTCCTCCTTTTTCGCCTCCAATATGGTGGAAGGACGACTTTTTCAACTGAACGACACCGCTACGCAAGCATCCAACGAGATTGTCATCTCAAGGACGGTAGCCAACAAACTCCACCTGAAATTAGGCGACAAGGTTCGCACCTATTTCTGGCAAGGGAACAGCTACAGGGCTCGAGCTTTCAAGCTTGTGGGCATCTACAATACCGACCTCAGCGATTTTGACGAACATTATATGGTAGGCGACCTGCGGCAGATACAACGTCTCAACGAATGGGACGACACCCTGGTGGCCGGATACGAGGTGCTGATAGACAATTTCGACCATATAGACGATATCGCCATGCAGGTGTCGCAACAATGCGAATACGACCTTATCGTCACCACAGTCAAGCAGCAGAACCCTGCCCTGTTCGCATGGCTGGAGCTGCTGGATAGCAACATCGTTCTCATCCTCATCGTTATGGCCATCGTATGTATTGTCGCCGTGATATCGGCCTTGCTCATCATGATTTTCGAGAAGACCTCCATGATAGGCGTGCTCAAAACCTTGGGGGCGAACAACCAAAGCATACGCGAGATATTCCTCCGCAAATCGGCCGAGATTATTGGCTGGGGACTCGTCATAGGCAACGCAGCCGCTTTGGTATTGTGCCTTCTGCAAAAACACCTGCATATCATCCGTCTCGACAGCGAGAGTTACTATATGCCCTTTGTGCCGATAGACATTAATATATGGTATTTCCTCCTCATCAGTGCCGGCACGATGCTGGTATGTCTGGCCGCTTTGCTTATCCCGGCATCATACATAGCCAAAATCGACCCAGCCAAAACACTACGAGTGGAGTAAACACAACAACAAGAAAGACTGATAAAACAACTACAAAAAAACTCAACAATACAGCATCAACAAAAAAAGTAAGGCGTTCTTCACAGAACGCCCCACAAAAATACATCTGAAATAAGTAAGCACGCTTTAGTTTACGCAAACCGAACACAAAAGTTTCAAAATACTACATTTTTTTTTCAATTCCGATGAAAAACACCTTTCGCATAATACCGTTACTCCTCTGCCTACTGACCGTCGGCACCGCCTTTTGGGGCTGCAACCGGAACGCGTCTGACATGAGTCGCGACGAACGGCTGCTGTTGCTCGACGCCAAAATCAAGAAAAGTCCCAAAGATGCCGACCTGTACTACCAGCGGGGCAAGGTACTGATAGAGCTGCAGAAGGTGAACGATGCTATAGCCGACTTCAAGAAAGCCGTTAGCATCAAGAACGACAAAGTGGAATACCACACCGCGTTGGGCGATGCTTACTTCATGAACGGCGACGTCGGCAACAGTTACGCATCCCTGCAGAAAGCATTGTCTATCGACCCCGACAATTTAGAGGCCCTGCTTAAGATGGGCGAAATCACATTCTACAGCAAAGACTACGACCGCGCCATAGAGACGCTCAACAAAGTGACCTCCATCGACAAGAACAACCGCACCGCCTACTTTATGAAAGGATACATATACAAAGAGACGGGCGATACCGCCAACGCGGTATTCTATTTCCGCAAAGTCATCGACCTCTATCCCGACTATGAGCCCGCCTACGAGGAACTCGGCATGCTGTATGCACAGCACAAAGACATTCTCGGTGTGGAATACCTGACCACCGCCATCGAGATGGAGCCCAAAAACATCAACGCCCTGTACGGTCTCGCTAAACTGTACCAAGATGCAGAAGAGCCCGAGAACGCCAACAAATACTACGTCCGCATACTCGAAATCGACCCGCAGAACAAATACGCCTGGCACAACCGGGGATACATGGAGATGACGCTATACCAGGACTATGATGCCGCCATCGAGTTCTTCACCAACGCCATCAACGCAGACAACCTGTATGTGGAAGCACACGCCAACCGGGGACTCGCCTACGAACTGAAAGGCGATCGCAGCAATGCCCGCATCTGCTATCAGGCCGCCCTGCAGATAGACCCCAGCTGCAAACCCGCCCAAGAGGGATTGCAACGGACACAATGACATCACGCTGCAAAAAAGACGCTTATACGGTGGCTAACTTGTTCATAAGTTTTTGGCACACATATAGAGAAAATGTCGTATCTTTGCACAAATCAAATCGGCTGATGACCACCCAAGGAAGTTCACATAACCGCATGATTCATAGAAACACATTGCCGATTGTCGGCAGCACGGAGATATTTATTTTCTAATATTGGAAGCGACACTTGTTTGTCGCTTTTTTATTGCCGACGCAACGCAACACAAATACAGAAAGAACAAACAAAATATAATCATCATGAGCAATCTAAAAGGACGCAACCTAATCTCAATCACAGACTTCAGCAAAGAGGAATACATCCAGGTGCTGGACATCGCCGAGGAATTCGAGAAAAACCCGAAACAGAAAATCCTTAGCGACAAAGTGGTAGCCACCCTGTTTTTCGAGCCCTCCACCCGTACACGCCTCAGTTTTGAGAGTGCTGCCAACCAGTTGGGTGCCCGCATCATCGGTTTCAGCGACCCAGGCGGCACCAGCGTGCAGAAAGGCGAATCACTCCACGATACCATCGTCATGGTGTCGAGCTATGCCGACCTCATCGTCATGCGCAACCCCAAAGAGGGCAGCAGCCGCTATGCCAGCGAGGTGGCCTCGGTGCCCGTTATCAATGCAGGCGACGGTGCCAACCAGCATCCCACCCAGTGCATGCTCGACCTGTACTCCATCCGCAAGACACAGGGCACACTCGAGAACCTGAACATCGCCATGGTGGGCGACCTCAAGTATGGTCGCACCGTACACTCTCTGGTGCAGGCCATGTGCAACTTCAACGCCACATTCCATCTGGTGTCGCCCGAAGAGCTGAAACTTCCCAGCTCCGTCAAAGCATCCATCAAGAACGCCGGACTCAAATACTACCAGTATACCGACATTAAGGACATCGTGCCCACCGCCGACATCATCTATATGACCCGTGTGCAACGCGAACGCTTCCCCGACCCGCTGGAATACGAGCGCGTCAAGGACAGCTGCATCCTCACCGCCCGCATGCTCGAAGGATGCAAGAGCAACATGAAGGTGCTGCATCCCCTGCCCCGCGTCAACGAGATTACCGTCGACGTCGACAAGACACCCTACGCCTACTATTTCCAGCAGGCACAGAACGGCGTCTACGTGCGCCAAGCCCTGATGGCCGCCATCCTGGGCGTCAGATAACATCCTTTATTCACCCCGAAAACAATCATCACTATGGATACCAAGAAAGAATTAGTAGTTTCCGCCATCGAGAACGGCACCGTTATCGACCATATCCCCACCACAGCTGTCTACCAGGTCATCCGCATCCTGCGCCTGGAGAACTACGAGGACGAAGTGCTCATCGGCAACAATCTTGCAAGCAAGAAGTTCATCCGCAAAGGCATCATCAAAATCAAAAACCGCTATTTCGACAAAGACGACATCAGCAAGATAGCCATCGTGGCTCCCTACGCCAGCATCATCACCATCAAGAACTACGAAGTGGTGGAGAAAATCCAGGCCGAGCTTCCCGACCATGTGGATCATATCATCAAATGCATGAACCCCAAGTGTATCACCAACTTCGAGGCCATTGAGACCCGCTTCGACGTGGTGGACAAGGAGAACCTGAAGCTGAAATGCCACTACTGCGAGAAGTTCACGACCAAAGACAACCTCAAATTCTGCGACTAGTCCGATGAAAAAGTACTACATCAAACTGCTGATCATTGCCGTCCTGCTGGTGCTGGCATCGTTCCTGCTGCTGTGGTGCGGCACGGGCTATTTCCTTATGGCCATGCCGCTGGCGGTGCTCTACTTCACCGTCGTCACCGGACTTGAGCATTGGGCCATCGTCAAAAGTGTGACCAAAGACGCCCGTGTCTTTGTCAAGAACTTCCTGGGGCTCACCGTGGGCTGCATGTTCCTGCACCTCGTGGTGCTGTGCATCTACATGTTCACCCACCTGCCGACAGCCAAGGTCTTCACCATAGCTTTCTGCATACTGTATGTCATCTACCTGGTGTTCGAGACCATCGAACTGCTCCTCTTCGTCAAAGGGCTGAAGAACGACAAGCAGTAACGCCGCATCAAGTCCCGCAGAAAGCGCAGAAATGGCAGAAACTTGCACCGAAATTCTTTCTGCGCTTTCTGCTATTTCTGCGGGACACCTATATGCTACCGAAATTAATGGATAATTCACAACAATTCGTGTTTTAAATGTCTCACGATGGGGCGTTTTCTTGCGGGCCTCAGACAAGAGCCAGATAAGAGGAAGATAAGAGTTAGATAAGAGGAGAATAAGAATTAGATAAGAGGAGGATAAGAATTGGACAGGAATGACACAGGGGTTGAAAGCGGCCCGCACCCTACCTGCGCGCTACCTGGACACTACCCACGCCCTACCTGGCCGCTACCTACCATAAGGGCACTTCCGTATCGTCCCCTTGCAATGTGCACCCCCGCAACATACCGACAGTTGCCGGCGATTTTTACAGATTCAAAAAAAAGTTCATATCTTTGTATCGTCAAATCAACAGGCAGAATTATGTAAAATATTAAAAATATAGATATTATATACATATGAAGCGTATTCGCTTTTGATTGCTTACGGAAATCTGGATAATTTCTAATAAATTTACAGCAATAGAAAGAAGAAACGCTCACGAAACCGTGAGCTTTCTTGTTGCTGTAAAGGTAATTCCAGAACCTCCGTGAGCACAAAATTAAGTTCACGGCTTTTTTATTGCAAAAATTCAAACAAATAAAACATATTAAAAATGAAAAAGCAATTATTTCTTCTCCTAGCCTTTGTGGCGGTAATGTGCACAGCGAGTGCTTACGATTTCTCAGCCGTAGCCCCCAGCGGACAGACGTTGTACTACAACATCAGCGGCGGTAATGTTTCCGTAACGTCGCAGAATCGTAGCGAACCTTTTTATACCACGTATCCAACAGGTTCCCTTATTATTCCCTCTACAGTCACATATAACGACAATACATATTCTGTCACATCCATCGGATGGTATGCTTTCGATCATTGCAGCGGTCTGACCTCCGTCACCATCCCCAACTCCGTCACTTCTATCGGCACCAAAGCTTTCGTTTATTGCAGCGGTCTGACCTCCGTCACCATTGGCAACTCCGTCACATCCATCGACGGCTGGGCTTTTGAGAGTTGCAGTGGTCTGACCTCCGTCACTATCCCCAACTCCGTCACCTCCATCGGACAATGGGCCTTCTCATATTGCACTGGTCTGACCTCCGTCACCATTGGTAACTCCGTTACCACCATCAGAGCAAATGCTTTTACCATCTGCAGCGGCCTGACCTCCGTCACTATCGGGAGCTCCGTCACCTCCATCGGAGATGGTGCTTTCCGGTATTGCGACGTTCTGACTTCCGTTGTCTGTAAAGGGAGTACGCCTCCCTCCGGTCACGGCGGTATACCAACAGATGCAACCATCACCATTCCCTGTGGCACC
>JAEEGL012073228.1_pt1 | contig 41298 bp, 37 predicted proteins | sample 9134231 | NCBI WGS metagenome assembly JAEEGL01 (sample SAMN16246548, study PRJNA631951) | gut metagenome | biome: gut microbiome; feature: rumen; material: fiber-attached | host: Bos | place: Iran: Karaj | collected 2018-10
ACGACGACGTTCTTCTTTGTGTACCATTATTCACCTGAAAAGGGCTCATAGAAGCTACTTCATATCCAGATAACACTACTTTGGAAGATATAAGTAACTTGTAAACAGTTTAACAAATGCTTTATTTATAAGGAATTTTGTTAAATATCAATAAAAGAAAGTAGAGAGATGAAATGAAAAGGTTTTTAAGTAGTTTTGTGGTAATATGTTTATCATTCATTATGTTTGGCTGTGGCCTTACTGATCTCATACCACCTGATCCAAGAGAGGACATGAGTAATGATCCGATTACCCAGGAATGGAAGGTGATTTCATATAGTGTAAACGGAGAGACCATTGTTATCGAAGACGAAGATGTGGCTGTTAATATTATTACTGCATCTAAATGGCCTAAGTTTTCTTGCGAAGACGGTGTTAATTGCGTATTTGAGATAAACGAAAACGCCAGAGAAGGTACAGTCGAAAAAGTTGGGGAAGAATATAACATTACATTTCCCAATACAGACTCAGTGTTAAAAGGTACCATCGATGAAAATAATCATCTTACTCTTGAGATAGTCGGAAAGACGGCCGTCATGGTATTTGAAGCAAAGGAAGAAACTGAAGAAGAGTAATTTTTTAAATCGTCAACATTATGTTGGCGATTTTTTTTACCGTTTAGACATCAAAAATGACCGTTCGTACAAAAAATATTTCTTTAAAATATTATTATGATAAAATCGGTTTCAGAAAGTATAAAATTATTTTAAGGAGGAAATTAGCTATGAATATTAAAAGACATGATGAATTATTTAATCGAAACGATTCTTTGGATAATAAGATGGAACTTGATTTATCGAAAGGTGAAGTAACTGATTCAGAGGAAGTTGATCCTGATCTTAATCGTAGTAATTTAATTACTTTACTTGAACCGGAAACTCCGCCTAAAAAGAACAAAGTTATGCCATTTGTAATCGGTGGAGCTGTTGCGGTTTTGGGTATAGGAGGTGCAATCTGGTTCAGTTCACCTAAAACTAATATAACAGATGATGAACCTGCGATAGTTGATGAGACAAAAGATGATTCTAAAAATGAGTCTAAGTCTGATGATAATAAACCTTTTGTTGATTCAGAAGCGGATAATCCAAAGCAAAAGTCTGCAATGGAAACACTAATCGAGAATGATGTTCCTATTCTTCTTGAAAATGTTGAATTTGTCAGTGAAAAAGGTGATAGTGGTGAGCCTGTCTACAGATTTACAGTTTCTCTTTCAGAAGAAGCATATAATTTCGGTTGGCGTATAGGCGACTTCTGGGGTGTACCCGGAGCTCAGCCTGTAACCATGGATAACGCGACACTGATCCAGACATGGTGGGAAGATGCCAAGAATTGCACTGTGACCCAGCTTCCAAATAAAAGATGGCAGTTTGTTTGGGAGACGGAACTATACGTAATGGGGGATTCGTCACCGAAAAAGGATTCATGGGTTGTTGTCGGAGTTAATCCAGTGAAAATGGATGGGGATAAATATGAAGAAGGAGACATTGCTCCGGTTATGGCTATCTTTAAATATGGCAACTCTACTGAGGAATCTGTTTTGTTATGTTACATTGACGGCAAACTTTATATGATGTCAAAGGGTGATTATTCTGATTCTCTTGATATGAAGGATAGATTGATAGAAATATCTGAAGTATCAGAATTAGAAATAGGCGGAGAAGAAGAGTTATTAAATAAAATGGATGCACTCATTACTATGTTTAAAACTTTTATTACAATGGATTGATTTTTTTGCCTGATTTATGATTGGTTCATTAAGGACAAAATGATTCTCCCCACGCTGAGCTACCGCAATGCGTGGGGAGAAAACATTTTGTCCTTTATATAATCAGTAAAATAGCAAATAATATGCAATTTTTAAATATTTATATATATTCACCATAAATTATTCATTTTTATTCGTATCTTAAATAAAGGTAGAATTATGGTGGAGGAAATTGCTATGAACAAAAGAAAAATTAATTTGATAATACTTGGACTTATCGCTGTTTTATCATTTTCATTAATTGGTTGTGGCAAAGAAGAAGTATCGGTCGAGAGAGGGCATCATGATTCAAAAGATAAAGATGATGACAAAAAGGATAAAGATAATGATAAGAAAAAAGAGAATCCGTATCTGATTAGCGAGGATGGTCCCGATGTTTGTGACGGAATGTCTATATATGGCTGGGATGCCATGGAATTCTACATTATGAAAGTTGGAGAGAGTTATATAGAGTTCCCTTCAGGTAATGATTACATATATCTTGATTATTATTGTCCTGATGATTATCCGGATATAAAAGATGGTGAGATTGCTAAAGTTGTTGCTGATGTACATCTTTATTACGGAGGAGAGTGTGGATACAACGGTACTATATTTATTACCGATCTTATTTCATACGAAATCCTTGATTATGATGAGCTTGATACTATATCTGATATTAAAGAAGCAGGAAGTACAGATTATGTATATTATTTAGATTTTTATAAATACGAATATGATGATACGATATATGTGATTGCGACATATTGTGGAGAAATTAGAGTTTATGCAGATGGCGTTAATATTTTTAACTATGATTATTATGATTCCGAAGAGGACTTTACAAAATTTTTTGATTATATTTACGGAAACATAGATGATTCAGGTATATATGTCCCGAATTTTACCGAAGACGAAATCCTAAATATGAGTGATGAACAGCTGGCGACCATCGGGAAATATGTAAGAACCCAGTCTGTCGAAGATGCTTCGACTCCAAATCCTTTAAGAACTGATTACGGACTTTCGTTCGATGATGGATATTATTATGTCGGCAAATATGCTTACGAATCAGCTTCTGACGAAGACATGGCCATGGACATTGCCATGAATCAGTGGTACACAAGAGAAAGCACTGTCGGATATTATGATAATTTCACGCTCCTTGATTATAATGGACAGTTCTGGCTGTTTTCAGCAGATTTTTATTATAATGATGAATACAACTTTACAGATACCATGATTGTTTATGATGAATCATATTATGATGTCACTACATATTACGGAGACGAAACTAATAATGCTAAATTCGAATTAAATGAAGAGAATCTTAGAGAATTCTTTTCGTATCAGAATATGGATGAATTATTATCTTCGGAATTTTGCATCGGAGAATATTTATATGAGGAAGATGATACGTGGGTATTCAGGAAATATTATGTGTGGGTATGCTATGGTGACTACGGAATGTCAGACGAAGTAAATCTTTACTACGATGAGTGGACTGTCGATGCTGAGGGCAATGTGGAACATACAATTATAAATGATGGTACGTTAAAAGCCGTTGAAATATATTAATTGTGGTAAATAAATAATAATATTTGCAAAATAAGCTTTGGAATAATATTCTAAGGCTTATTTTTGTTTCCTGACTATTTCTGAAAGGATATTAACACAACATATTGATGCATTTATATATATCAGGTTGAAAATTTTGTGGTTATATGCTATTATGTTGACCGTGTGAACAAAAGTTCGATATAAGTTTTTGCAATAAGGAGTTTTAGGGAATATGGCACAGCAGAGCAGTTACGGTGCTGAAAATATTACAGTTTTAGAGGGCCTTGAAGCGGTCAGGATGCGTCCCGGTATGTATATCGGCAGCCTTACGACCAAGGGTCTCAACCATTTGATTTATGAGATAGTAGATAACTCGGTAGACGAGCATCTTGCGGGATTCTGTGACAAGATATGCGTCTATCTTGAGAAGGATGGCTCGGCAACCATTTCCGATAATGGTCGAGGTATCCCTGTTGAGATGCATGAGAAAGGTATATCCGCAGAGCGTCTCGTATTTACGACTCTTCATGCCGGCGGTAAGTTTGACGACAGTGCCTACAAGACCTCCGGAGGTCTTCACGGTGTAGGTTCTTCTGTTGTAAATGCCCTTTCTACACATCTTAAAGTAACCGTCATGAGAAACGGTCATATGTATGAGGACGAGTACGAGAGAGGTATTCCTACCCTTGAGCTTGTTGACGGTCTTCTTCCTGTTGTTAAGAATACAAAGCAGACAGGTACAATGATTAATTTTACTCCTGACGATACTATCTTTGAAAAGACCGTATTTAAGGCAGAGGACATTAAGAGCCGTCTCCATGAGACTGCTTATCTTAATCCAAACCTGACAATATATTTTGAGGACAGGCGTGGAGATGAGGTCGAGAAGATTGAATTTCATGAGGAAGAAGGTATCAGAGGCTTTATAAAAGCTCTTAATAAGGGGAAAGAGACTCTGACTGATATTGTATATTTTAACGGCGAGGTTGACGGTATAGCTGTTGAGGCTGCATTTCAGTATGTAAATGAATTCAGGGAGATAGTTCTTGGATTCTGTAACAATATTTATAATGCTGAAGGTGGTACTCATATTACCGGATTTAAGACGATGTTTACCACCGTCATTAATAACTATGCCCGTCAGATAGGTTCATTGAAGGACAAGGATGCTAATTATACCGGCCCGGATGTACGTAACGGTATGACAGCTATCATATCAATTAAGCACCCTGATCCCAGATTTGAGGGCCAGACTAAGACTAAGCTTGATAACCAGGATGCAGCCAAGTCTGTATCAAAGGTTTCCGGTGATGAGCTTGTTCATTACTTTGACAGAAATCTTGAGGAGCTTAAGAATGTCATAAGCTGCGCCGAGAAATCTGCCAAAATCAGAAAGACGGAAGAAAAAGCCAAGACAAATATGCTTACCAAGCAGAAGTATTCATTTGATTCAAACGGTAAGCTTGCAAACTGTGGTAGCCGTGATGCTTCTAAGTGCGAAATCTTTATCGTCGAGGGAGATTCAGCCGGCGGCTCTGCCAAGACAGCCAGAAACAGAGAGTACCAGGCAATCCTTCCGATAAGAGGTAAAATCCTTAATGTTGAGAAGGCTTCAATTGACAAGGTCCTCGCAAATGCGGAAATCAAGACCATGATTAATGCATTTGGATGTGGATTCTCAGAAGGCTACGGTAATGATTTTGATATTACAAAGCTTCGCTATGACAAGATAATTATCATGGCCGATGCCGATGTGGACGGTGCCCATATCTGTACACTGCTCCTTACATTATTCTACAGATTTATGCCTGACCTTATCTCAGAAGGTCATGTTTATATAGCCATGCCTCCTCTTTACAAGGCTATTCCTTCAAAGGGCAAGGAAGAGTATCTCTATGATGACGCAGCTCTTGCAAAATATCGTAAGACTCACAAAGCGCCGTTTACACTTCAGAGATATAAAGGTCTTGGTGAGATGGATGCAGAGCAGCTCTGGGAGACAACACTTGATCCCGAGCGCCGTATCTTAAAGAGGGTGACCATAGATGATCCCCTCATTGCAAGTGATACAACGGAACTCCTTATGGGGAGCGATGTTGCACCCAGAAAGAATTTCATCCACGAAAATGCCGAGACGGCACTTCTTGATATTTAATAAACGGAGCGTTTTAAAAGATGAGTGATAATAACGTTAAAGAAAACATTATTAAAACGGAATATTCCGATGTAATGCAGAAATCGTATATCGATTATGCCATGAGCGTAATAGTGGCCAGAGCACTGCCTGATGTCAGGGATGGACTTAAGCCGGTTCAGAGGCGTGTTCTTTATGATATGCATGAACTGGGCATCAGATATGACAAGCCATACAGGAAGAGTGCCCGTATTGTCGGTGATACCATGGGTAAATATCATCCTCACGGTGACAGCTCTATATACGAATCTCTTGTTGTAATGAGCCAGGATTTCAAGAAAGGACTGCCTTTAATAGACGGGCACGGTAACTTCGGCAATATCGAGGGTGACGGCGCAGCTGCAATGCGATATACAGAGGCCAGACTTCAGAAGGTATGCCAGGAAGCGCTCCTTGCAGACCTTGATAAAGATGTCGTTGATTTCATGCCTAACTTTGATGAGACGGAGAAAGAGCCTACAGTTCTGCCTGCAAGATTTCCAAACCTTCTTGTAAACGGTACTGAAGGTATTGCTGTTGGTATGGCTACAAATATTCCACCTCATAACTTAAGCGAAGTAATTGATGCAACAAAGGCTTATCTTAAAGACCCTTCCATAACAACAGAAGGTCTTATGAAATATGTAAAAGGTCCTGATTTTCCTACAGGCGGTATCATTATTAATAAAGACGAACTTCCTGAAATATACAGAACCGGTCAGGGTAAAGTAAGGGTCAGAGGCAAGGTTGAGGTAGAGCAGCTTAAGGGAGGCAAGGTTAATCTTGTGATTACCGAGATTCCTTATACCATGATAGGTGCAAATATTTCCAAGTTCCTTATGGATGTGGCTGCACTCTCGGAAAATAAAACCACAACTGACATAGTTGATATCTCAAACCAGTCATCAAAAGAAGGTATCAGAATTGTTATAGAGCTTAAGAAAGATACTGATATTGAGAACTTCAAGAACATGCTCTATAAAAAGACAAAGCTTGAAGATACCTTTGGCGTAAATATGCTGGCTATCTATAACGGTAAGCCTGAGACAATGGGACTTCAGGCTATTGTTAAGGCAAATGTTGATTTTCAGTTTGAGGTAGCAACCAGAAAATATACAAACCTTCTTAAGAAAGAAAAGGACAAGAAAGAAATCCAGGAAGGTTTAATAATGGCATGTAATGTCATCGATCTTATTGTGGAAGTAATCCGTGGATCGAGAGACAAGGCTATGGCAAAGGCCTGTCTGATGGAAGGTAAAACAGATGGAATCAAGTTTAAGAGCAAGGTTTCGGAAGTGACGGCCGCCAGCTTCAGATTTACAGAACGCCAGGCTGATGCAATCCTTGAACTCAAGCTCTACAGATTAATTGGTCTTGAAATAGATGCTCTTAAGGCTGATTATGAGCAGACTTGTAAAAATATATACAGATATGAGGACCTTCTCGACAGTCGTACATCGATGGCCCAGCTCCTTATTAATGAGCTTGATGCATTCAAGAAAGAGTTTGGCCGTGAGCGCCGTACTGTTATTGAGAATGGTGAGGAAGCTGTATTTGAGGCTAATAAGATTGTTGAGCAGGATGTTTACTTCCTTATGGACAGATTTGGATACTGCAAGACTGTTGATGAGGCTACATTTGAGCGTAACAAAGAAGCTGCAGTTGAAGAGAGCAAATTTATCGTTAAGTGTAAGAATACAGGTAAGGTATGTCTGTTTACAGATATAGGAAATCTTCATACAATTAAGGCGATGGATATTCCGTTTGGTAAGTTCCGTGATAAAGGCGTACCGGTTGATAATATATCAAATTATGACTGCAAGATTGAGGACGCAATTTATGCAGCAAGTCAGTCTGAACTTAATTTGTACAGGATAATCTTTATTACAGCCCAGGCTAACATGAAGATTGTATCAGGTGGAGAGTTTGACGTAACAAGAAAGACTGTTGCGGCAACAAAGCTTGCTGATAATGACAAGGTTGTAAGTGTTCAGGTATTCACAGATCTTCAGAGTGTTGTACTTAAATCAAAAGAAGGATTTTATCTAAGATTTGATATTAATGAGATACCCGACAAGGGTAAGACTGCAATCGGTGTAAGAGGTATGAAGCTCGGCGCAAATGATGTGGTTGAGAGCGTATATTATCTGAACGGATATGAAGATCATGTAATTAAAGACGATGATAAGGAAATCAGCTTATCATCTGTAAAGATTACAAAACGTGACGGCAAGGGAACTAAGATTAAGAAATAGGTATCATTAATGAGAGTAATAGCAGGAACAGCAAGAAGTTTACAGCTCGTGACTCCTACGGGACTCGGCACAAGACCTACAACAGACAGAATCAGGGAGACATTGTTTAATGTAATGCAGACAGATGTGCCCGGAAGTGTATTTGTTGATCTCTTTGCGGGTAGCGGAGCCTGTGGAATAGAAGCCCTCAGCAGAGGCGCAAAAAAAGCATATTTCATAGAGAATGCAAAAGATGCACTTGCCTGTATTGAGCAGAATGTGAAGCACTGTAAATTTGAGGCTGAAAGCATGATTCTCAAGCAGGATGCCATCGAGGCCCTTAAATATACGATAAGAGAGACTGCAGATATTATTTTTGCGGATCCTCCTTACGAGAAAGGTTTTGACAGGCTTATTCTTGAAGCAGGCGTTAATGCCAAATGCATAAACGAAGATACCCTGATAGTCATCGAAGAGGCTAAAGATACAGATTTTTCGTATGCTGATTCCCTTGGATATGATATTATCAAAGAGAAGATTTACAAAACAAACAAGCATGTATTTTTGAGGAGAAAATAGAAATTGATTAAAGCTGTTTATCCCGGTTCATTTGATCCGATGACGCTCGGACACCTTGATATAATAAAAAGAGCATCAAAAATGTTTGAGCAGGTAGTGGTCTGTGTCCTTAATAATAAGGCTAAAAGCCCGTTGTTTTCTGTGGAAGACCGTGTTAAAATATTAAACGAGGCTGTGAAGGACCTGCCTAATGTGTCCGTTGATACATTTGAAGGCCTTTTAATTGATTATGCAAAGGAAAATAATGTTCATGTGGCCATAAGAGGTCTTCGTGCTGTAACAGATTTTGAGTATGAGCTCCAGATTGCCCAGACTAACAGAAAGTTTTCCGATGATGGCCTCGATACAGTATTTCTTACAACAAGCCTTGAGTACGCATATCTCAGCTCATCTGTAGTTAAGGAAGTGGCAAGCTTTGGCGGTGATGTATCAAGATGTGTTCCTCCTTACGTGGAGAAGATGATACGTGAGAAATACAGCAGGGTATAAAGGGATATATGTAAGGGGTTAAATAAGTAATTCGGGAGATGTATTATGAAACAGAATCGTATTGAAGAAGATATTAATGAGCTTTATGATTATATAGATAACTGCAAGACTACACTTTTGTCCCAGGGAAAAATTATCTGTGACAAGGAAGAACTCGAGGAGATAGTTGATAAGCTTCGAAGAGATATTCCCAAGGAAATTGAGTACGCAAGAGACGTAATGGCGAGAAGCGAAGCTATTGAAACAGAAGCTAAGGAAAGAGCATCTAAGATTGTAAGCGATGCAGCCGAGAAGACAAACGAGCTTCTCTCAGAAAACGAGATTAACCAGCAGGCAATTCGCAGAGCTGACAGCATTGTACAGGCTGCAGCAGAGCAGGGCCAGGAAATATATGATAATTATGTGAGAGAAGGTAATGAGTATCGTGATTCCGCTCAGCGTTATCTGAACGATATGCTTGTAAATCTCTCTGAGATTATTAATAACTGTGTTGATGTGACTACAAGAAATACAAATAAGCTTCTTGATTCACTTAACAAGGTTGGCCAGACCGTTAATGACAACTTAAATGAACTTAACGGTGCTAACGAACAGGCTCCCGTTAATGACAATCGTCCGATTAACGGCATAGGCGGACTTAGTGAGATATCAAACGATTAATTTTGATAAATAACTGATTTTTAAAGCACTGCTTTGCAGTGCTTTATTACTTTAAAATTATTGGGCATTACATGAGACTCGATAAATACCTGGCAGATTCAGGGGCAGGCACCCGGTCGGAAGTTAAAAATCTAATAAAGAAAGGTCAGGTTACGGTTAATCGTAATATTATAAAAGACCCGGGTTTTACAGTTGATGAAGATAATGATATGTGTACCTTAAATGGCACCGTTATCGAGTATCATAAATATCACTATATAATGCTTAATAAGCCTGAGGGGTATGTATGTTCATCTGATGAAAAAGGTCAGCACAGCATTTTGGAGCTGATTAATGAGCCTTATAAAGATAAGCTATTTCCAATTGGAAGACTTGATAAAGATACTACAGGTCTGGTTGTTTTAACTGATGACGGTCCTCTTTGCCACAGGCTGCTTTCTCCCAAAAAACATGTGGATAAAGAATATGAGATTGTTTCAAAAGAGCCTGTTACCGATGAAATGATAATTAAATTTCGGGACGGTATTGATATTGGCGATGAGAAAAAAACTTTGCCGGCAGTTTTGAAGATAACTTCAGATGAATTTCACAGTAATATAATACTTCATGAAGGCAGATTCCATCAGATAAAGCGTATGTTTGAGGCATGTGGTAATCTGGTTATCGGACTTAACAGAATACGAATGAAAAATCTGCGACTTGATTCAAAACTTGAAAAAGGACAGTATAGAACACTAACGCAGTATGAAACAGAGGGGTTAAAAAATGACTGATAATAAAAGTAATGAAAGATTAAAAATAGCTATAGTTACAGGTGCTTCATCGGGCATGGGCAAGAGATTTGCTTTATATACTCATATGTTTTTTCCTGACATAGATGAAGTATGGCTTGTGGGCAGAAATGAAGAGAGACTTCTTCGAACGTCCAGGTTAGTCAGGTTTAATTCAAGAATATTTGCACTTGACCTCACTGATGACGATGAGATTAAAGGCCTGACTGATTCATTGGATGAAGTTAAGCCCGATATACGGCTTCTTATTAACAGTGCCGGTTGTGGATATATGGGCAGATTTGATGTTATCTCAACTGAGGATAATATCTCGATGGTTGATATTAACTGCAGGGCCCTTACCATGCTGACAAGTATATGCATTCCATATATGCGCAAAAATGCGAGAATTATAAATCTTGCATCAGCAGCTGCTTTTATATGCCAGAGCAATTTTGCTGTTTATGCAGCTACAAAGAGTTATGTGCTTTCTCTGTCTGATGCCCTTTCAAAAGAGCTCAAATCCAAGAAAATATTTGTTACTGCAGTATGTCCCGGTGCTGTTGATACACCGTTCTTTGATACTGCCGATAAATACGAAAAGATGAAACGATTTAAGAAAGCTTTTATGTCAAAGGAAAAATATGTTGTAATAAAAGCTCTATGGGATTCAAAGAAAAAGAAAAGCCGTTCTGTATACGGCCTTCATATGAAGCTTTTTTATGTAGCATGTAAGCTGCTGCCACGTAGATTTATGATGATGTTTGTGTAGCGAAAGGTTCCCATTATGAGAGAAAGCAAATGTTTAAAATGTGATTTTGGGTATCTTGAGAGACAGACAAAAAAAGAGATAACAAAGACAATTTTATTTTTTGGAATTTCTATTTCTATATTTGTTATTGGTATAATCGTAACAAAGATCCAAAATCCTGAATTTACAATATGGCTGAGCAGATACAATATGCTAACTCTTGCTGCAGTACTTGGCCTTTTGCCTGCTGCAAGGCAGTTTACTTCAATGTTTATGTTTATAAAGAACAAGAAGCATCATCTTGACGAAGAAAAACATAATGAGCTTCTTGCAGTTAATCAGGATTTTCTTCATATCAGGTATGACCTTTTTATGACATCGTATGATAATACTTTTCCGATTCTGTCTATGACAATGGCTCAGGATACTTTAATCGGCTATACAGAAAGAAAAGATTTTAAATTTGATGAATGCTATAAGCATATTAAGTCAATGCTTGCAAAGAACGGACTTAAAGCCGGGACAATAAAGATATTTGATGATTTCGCTAAATATAAAGACAGAGTAAAGGCCTTGAGCGAAGCGGGCATCCCTCAGACTGACAATGAAAAAGCAGTGCTTCGATTAATGGAAAACCTTTCTCTTTGATAAAAAAATATGAAAATAATTATCGTAAATGATTCCGATGCAGGCCAGAGATTTGATAAATATCTAAAAAAGACATTTTCAGAGGCAGGCAGCGGATTTATTTATAAGATGCTTCGAAAAAAGAATATAGTGCTTAACGGAAAAAAGTCTGACGGTACCGATATCATCCATGCAGGTGATGAGATTAAAGTATTTTTTTCCGATGAGACTTTTGAAAAACTCAGAGCCGTTAAAAGTCAATCTTCAAATGTTAAGAAGGAAAGTAATTCTGTAAAAAAGAAGATTGTTTTACCTGTAATTTATGAAAATGATGATCTTATTTTCTTTAATAAGCCTGCCGGTATGCTTAGTCAGAGTGATGAGAGTGATGGATACTCAGTAAACGATTATTTGCTTGATTATCTTACAGAAAAAGGTACTTATCACAAAGATGATAATTACAGACCATCTGTTTGCAACAGACTTGACCGTAATACATCAGGACTTATTATGTGTGCCAAGACATATACAGGAGCCAGATTTCTGGATGAATGCATTAAGAATCATCTGATGAAGAAAGAATATCTTGCTTTATGCCACGGTAAACTTTCCGGAGAAGGAATTCTGAAAGGCTTTTATTACAAGGATAAAGAGAAGAATAAAGCCAGAGTTTATGCCGAAGGTAGAGTTCCTGAAGGCATTAAAAATGAAGTTTCCGAGGTTGAGACGAGATATAAGTCCGAGATGGCAAATGATGATTATTCCCTTCTTACAGTAGAGCTTATAACAGGTAAATCCCATCAGATCAGGGTTCATCTGGCTTCCATGGGTCATCCACTTGTTGGAGATATTAAGTACGGCGGGAAGAAATACAAAGGAATTAATTATCAGCTTCTCCATTCGTACAGGGATACATTTCCCGTGAATATTCCTGATGAAAATGGCATATTCAAAAGAAAATTTGATGACGTCCTTGGAAAAACCTTTGAGGCAAAGGTACCGTCATACTTTAAGTTGACATAATGTGCTATTTTTCATAGAATTAAATGGATTGTGGACTGAGAAAAGTTCAATATTTTAATACATTTCAGAGGTTTTTATGATTAACAAAATGATACATACACCTGAAGGTGTAAGAGATATATACGGAAGAGAACTTGAGAGAAAGCTTATTATCAAGGAGAGACTCCGCAGAATCCATTATTCATACGGATACAACAATATAGAGACTCCTTCTTTTGAGTTTTCCGATATTTATTCAAACGAAGTAGGAACAACTCCGGAGAAAGAGATGTACCGTTTCTTTGACAAAGAAGGCAACATGCTTGTTCTTCGCCCTGACTTTACGCCGTCTGTAGCAAGATGCGCCGCAAAGTATTTTGTGGATGATTCAATGCCTATCAGACTTTGCTATGAAGGAAACGCATTTAACAATACATCTGAACTTCAGGGTAAGTTAAAGGAATCAACACAGATGGGTGTTGAACTTATCGAGTCTTCACTTAATCCTGATTCGGATGCTGAAGTTATCTGCCTTGTTGCAGAGTCATTACTTCATACAGGTCTTACGGATTTCCAGATTTGTATCGGTAACAGCGGATATTTCAGAGGGATCTGCATGGATGCAGGTTTATCAAATGAAGATATGGGTGAACTTCGCGAATACATGTCTGCAAAGAACTATTTCGGAGCAAGAGAGTTTATGCTTTCACTCGGTATGAACGATGAGCATATAAGCGCAATCCTTGATGTCACAAAGATTGTTTCATTTGATGATATTTTAAAAGCGAAGGATTATGTACATAACGAGATGAGCATCGGAGCCATCGATTACCTTGTTAATGTATATAAGTCAGTTAAACTCAGAGGATTTGAGCAGTATGTTTCCGTAGACCTCGGACTTCTCAGCAAGTTTAATTACTATACGGGAACATTGTTTAAGGGATATACATACGGTACAGGTGATGCCATCGTTAAGGGCGGAAGATATGACGGATTACTTGGAAAGTTTGGTAAGCCTTCGTATGCAGTAGGTGCCGTATTCCTTGTAGATGATATTATGACAGCACTTTCATCACAGAATATTCTTCCCGAAGTTAAGCCTTCGGTTATCTGGGTTGTTTACGATGCAGATGATCTTTCAAAGAAAAAGTCTGCATTCAAGCGTATAGACGAACTTAGAAAAGACGGAAGAAGCGCAGCTGCCATAGCATTTGACAAGACTAAAACAAAAGAAGATTATGCCCAGTATTGCGATAAACACGATATCGTAAATGCGGAATTCTTCGTTTAATCCGGGAGGCATAAAGATGGACGACAGATATTTAACATTTGCTCTTACAAAGGGAAGACTTGCAGACAAGACACTTGCCATGCTTTCAGAGCTTGGTATTTCCTGCGAAGAGATACTTGATAAAAATACAAGAAAACTTATTTTCGTAAATGAAGAACTTAAACTCAAATTCTTCCTCTCAAAAGGTCCCGATGTTCCCACATACGTTGAGTACGGCGTTGCCGATATAGGTATTGTAGGCAAGGATACCATCATGGAAGAGGGAAGACGCGCTTACGAAGTACTTGATCTGGGATTCGGAAAATGCAGAATGTGCGTATGCGGTCCCGAGAGTGCAAGGGAGAAACTTGAGCATCATGAGATGATTAAAGTTGCCAGCAAATATCCTAAGATTGCAAAAGATTATTTCAACAACAGAAAGTTTCAGACAATAGATATCATTAAGCTTAACGGTTCCGTAGAACTTGGCCCCATCGTAGGTCTTTCGGACGTTATCGTTGATATTGTTGAGACAGGTTCGACACTTAAGGAAAACGGACTTACCGTTCTTGAGGAAATCTGTCCTTTATCTGCAAGAATGATAGTTAACCAGGTAAGCATGAAGATGCAGAATGAGAGAATCCAGGAACTTATCGATAATCTTCGCAGACTTACTGAAAAGAACGAATAATTTAAGAGGACATAGATATGCGTATCATAAAATTAAACGAACAGTCAAAGAACGAACTTAAGAAGGTCCTTGCTTCAAGAAGTACAGGCAAGATGACAGACCTTGAGAAGACAGTTGACGAGATTATTACAAACGTAAAAGAAAACGGAGACAAGGCACTTTTTGAGTACTCCGCTAAATTCGATAAATTCGATCTTTCAAAAGACAATATCAGAGTAACTGATGAAGAGATGGAGGAAGCTCTTAATTCACTTCCTGCAGAATATGTTGAAGTACTTAAGAAATCTGTAGAGAACATTAAGAAATTCCACGAAAAGCAGAAGAGAATCAGCTGGTTTGATACGGAAGATACGGGAATTTTCCTGGGCCAGAGATTTACACCTATTGAAATTTGCGGTGTATATGTACCCGGAGGAAAGGCAGCATATCCCTCTTCGGTTCTTATGAATATTGTACCTGCAAAAGTTGCGGGAGTTCCCAGAATTGTCATGTGTACACCTCCCGGAAAAGACGGAAAGGTTAATGCGGGAACACTTGCTGCAGCAAAGATTGCAGGAGTAGATGAAGTTTACAGAGTCGGCGGGGCCCAGGCTATCGCAGCTCTTGCATACGGAACAGAATCTGTTCCCAAGGCTTATAAAATCTGCGGACCCGGTAACATTTTCGTTGCCCTTGCAAAGAAGGCTGTTTACGGAGAAGTAAGTATCGACAGTATTGCAGGTCCCAGTGAGATTCTTGTTCTCTCAGACGAGACAACAAATCCCAGATTTGCCGCAGCAGACCTTCTATCACAGGCTGAGCACGACGAGATGGCAAGTGCCATTATGATTACGACATCAATGGAAGTTGCAGAGAAGACTTCAGCAGAGGTTGATGCATTTACGGCAAAACTTGAGAGAAAAGAGATTATTCAGAAATCGCTTGATAACTACGGATATATATTTGTAACAGAGAATATCGAAGATCTCGTGAAAGCAGCAAATGAGATTGCTTCAGAGCACGTTGAGATTCTCACAAAGAATCCGTTTGAATTGATGACAAAAATTAAGAATGCCGGTGCTATATTCCTTGGCAACTACTCATCCGAGCCTCTCGGAGATTACTATGCGGGACCGGATCACATCCTTCCCACAAACGGAACAGCGAAATTTTTCTCACCTGTCAACGTTGATGATTTCGTTAAGAAGACAAGCATTATCTCTTACTCTTATGATGCGCTTAAGTCTGCACATAAGGATATTGAATATTTCGCAAAGCAGGAAGGACTTACGGCTCACGCCAATTCAATCGCCGTAAGATTTGAAGACGAAAATTAAACAAGGGGTATTATATGAGAAACAGTGAAATCCTTAGAAAAACAAAAGAGACTGATATCAGCGTAAAGCTTGAGATTGATGGAAGTGGTAAGAGTACCATAAATACAGGTGTAGGCTTCTTTGATCATATGCTTACCGGATTTTCTAAACACGGTTTTTTTGACCTTGAACTCACATGCAAGGGAGACCTTGAGGTTGACGCTCACCATACTGTTGAAGACTGCGGCATTGCACTTGGTGAGGCAATAAAGAAAGCTCTTGCGACAAAGGAAGGCATCAGAAGATTCGGAGATATTACGCTCCCTATGGATGATGCTCTGGTTCTCTGCGCTGTTGATATAAGCGGCAGACCTTATCTTAATTATGATGTAAATGTAACAGAGGAAAAGTGCGGTGACTTTGATACATGCCTTGCCAGTGAGTTTTTCTATGCAGTAAGCTACAGCGCCGGTATGAATATACATATCAAACAGCTTGCCGGTATGAATGGACATCATATACTTGAAGCTGCATTTAAGGCTTTCGGTAAAGCACTTGATATGGCTACCGGATACGACAACAGAATTGACGGAGTCCTTTCAACAAAGGGTTCTCTGTAATTTTGGATAAAAGGGGTTTGAGTAATAATGGAAGAGCTTAGTAAAGCATACAAAAAATTTGTTGCAACCATATATTTGAGTGGTAATGTCTGTGTTCGTTCAATAGCTAACAGAGAGGAGATTTCAAACGATCCCGTTAAGCTTGCAAAGTTTTATGAAGATAACGGAGCTGATGAGATACTTATTTTTGATTTATCGAGAGGTGAGGAAGAACACGAGTCTGCTCTTTCATATATCAGAAAGATCACATCTGCATCTGCTATACCCGTATGTGCTGCCGGCAATATTAAATCATTTGAGGATGCTGTGAGACTCCTGTACGCCGGATGTTATCGTATTGTTCTTAATTTTGCAAAAGAGAATAATATCGAGATGGTTAAGATGCTCTCTGACAGATTTGGTCAGGAAGTACTTATGGCTGCTATCACAAGCATAGATGTATTTACTGAACATAAAGAGTTAATAGAGAATAATATTTCCGAACTCCTTATAATGCATGAGGACTGTACGCTTAAACTCCTTAAGAAGACTATAGTACCCATGCTTGTTCCACTTGCGGATATTCCTCTTGAAAGACTTATCGATTATCTTGATAAAGATGTTATATCAGGTGTACTCGGTACAGTTGTAAATGCAAATATTGAGGAGCTCTTTGGCATTAAAGAATTATGTACTGAGAGAGGTATTAAGACGTATGGTTTCAAAGCTCTGATTAAGTGGGCTGATTTGAAGAAAGATGACAAAGGCCTTGTACCATGTATTGTTCAGGATGCGAATAATGGTGATGTTCTCATGATGGCATACATGAATGAAGAAGCCTTCGATACTACTGTAAAAACAGGACGCATGAATTATTATAGCCGGAGCAGAAACAGTCAGTGGCTTAAGGGAGAGACTAGCGGTCACTTCCAGTATGTAAAGAGCATGCATGCTGACTGTGATTCAGATACGCTCCTTGCGAAAGTATCCCAGGTAGGCGCTGCATGCCATACCGGTTCAAGGTCATGCTTCTTTAAAGAGATTATTAAAGTAAAAGGTATACTTGATTAATGAGTAATATTGATTTATCAAAAAGACAGCTTGCCCTGTCTCATAAACTGCTTATGAGCATAGACAAGCCTGCCCGTTATACAGGCGGCGAGCCAAACAGTGTATATAAAACGAAGTCGGATATAAGGCTTCGTTTTTGTATGTGTTTTCCTGATATCTACGAGATAGGAATGTCACACCTTGGCATTTCCATACTCTATGGAATGATGAATACATATGATGACGTATGGTGTGAACGAGTATTTTCACCATGGACTGACCTTGATAAAGTCCTGCGTGAAAATGATATACCGTTGTTTGCTCTTGAGAGTCAGGAACCTGTTAAGGATTTTGATTTTCTTGGCATTACTCTCCAGTATGAGATGTGCTATACAAATTTTCTTCAGATACTTGATTTATCGAAAATCCCTCTTTATACAAAAGAAAGAGGATTTGACAGAAAGCTTGGAGAATATCCGATAGTTATAGGCGGAGGACCGTGCATTTATAATGCAGAACCGATTGCTGATTTCTTTGATATTTTCTATATAGGTGAGGGTGAGACAAGATACAGAGAGCTTTTTGATCTTTATCTTGATTGTAAAGATAAGGGATTAACAAGAGGAGAATTTCTTCATAAAGCATCTCATATTCCCGGTATGTATGTACCGTCTTTATATGATGTTTCATACAATGAAGATAATACAGTCAAAGAATATAAGCCTGTTTATGACGATGTGCCAAAAAGTGTCAGAAAAGAAGTTGTCACAAACCTTGATGATGTTTTCTTTCAGACTAAACCAGTCGTGCCCTTTATCAGAGCTACTCAGGACCGTATAGTTCTTGAGGTAATGCGTGGCTGCATAAGAGGATGCAGATTCTGTCAGGCAGGTCAGATATATAAGCCCATCAGATACAGAAGCGTGGATAAGCTGATTGAATACGCCGAAGAACTCATTAAAAATACGGGTTATGAGGAGATGTCCCTTGCATCTCTTTCGACAAGTGATTATCCCGATTTAAAAGAGCTCCTTGAGAAGCTCATTGATTTGTGTAACAGAAAGAAGATTAATATTTCACTTCCTTCACTTCGTATAGATGCTTTTTCCCTTGATGTAATGAGCAAGGTTCAGGATGTCCGTAAGACATCTCTTACATTTGCGCCTGAGGCAGGTAGCCAGAGAATGCGTAATGTAATAAATAAAGGATTAACATATGAGAACATTGCCGACGGTGCATCAAAAGCTTTTATGGGCGGATGGAATAAGGTGAAGTTTTATTTCATGCTTGGACTTCCTTTTGAAACAGAAGAGGATATTAAGGCTATTCCCAGACTTGGCAATGATATTGCAGCGCTTTATTATGAGACGGTTCCCAAGGATAAGCGTATGGGCAGGGTACAGATTACGATGAGTACATCTTTCTTTATCCCTAAGCCATTTACTGCATTTCAGTGGGCACCCATGAATAATATGCAGCAGTTCATTGACAAAGCCGAACTTACAAAACATACAATGCTTGAACAGCTAAATAAAAAATCCCTCTCATATCACTGGCATGAAGCCGGTACCAGCATTGTGGAGGGCGTCCTTGCAAGAGGAGACAGGCGAATTGGTGAAGCTATAGTTTATGCCTATAAAAACGGCTGTCTTTTTGATGCGTGGTCTGAGGAATATAAGCATCATATCTGGATGGAAGCTTTTGAAAAGTATGGTCCAGGTCTTGATTTTTATATTTTCAGAGAACGCGATAAGGATGAAGTTTTTCCATGGGATGTTATTGACTGTGGTGTTAACAAATCGTATTTATACAGAGAATGGGAAAATGCCAGAGCAGAAAAGGTTACCCTTAACTGCCGTGATAAGTGCGCTGGATGTGGAGCATTTGTATTTAACTGTGGTATATGTCCTTCTGTAGGGAAATAATTACGGAGAAAAATAATGTCAGAAACTATTAGAATAAAATTTACGAGAACCGGACCTGTCAGTTATATAGGACATCTTGATCTCCTCAGATATTTTCAAAAGATAATAGCCAAATCCGGAATAGATATCAAATACAGTCAGGGATTTAATCCTCATCAGCTTGTTTCTTTTGCGTATCCACTTGGAGTTTCCATGGAGACCCATGGCGATTATATGGATATGGAAGTTGAGAGCTATGAGTCGACTGACGCTATTGTGAATTCTTTAAATTCAGTGATGAACGAAGGAATTACCGTTGTATCGGCATCGGTTGTTCCGGAAGGAGAGCCGACTGCCATGGCCAGCGTTTATATGGCCGATTATGATGTGTTCATTGACGGAACTTATGATGATAATGAGATTAAAGATTACCTCAGTCAGAAAGAAATATTGATTATAAAAGATTCAAAGAAAGGACAGGTTGAATCTGATATCCGCCCCGGAATAAAAGAGCTGAGAACGGAAGGAGATAAGCTTTTTATGAAGCTTTCTTCCGGAAGCAGTTTAAATGTTAAGCCGGCAAGTGTTGTTGATACTCTGAATGCTTTTACAGGAAAGAATAGAGAGATTAATCTCATACGCAGACTTGAGATATACAAGGGCGATGAAAACGGTATAAAACCACTCGGAGAATTCTGATGATAAAACCAAGGACAGATGATATAGACGTTTCGGCTGAAATGAACGGCCATGATAAACGGCTTATAATACTGACGAGGGATAAAAAATACATATATATTCTGATCGATAAAGACAGAATTAAAAGACTTGAGGTTGAGACACCTGATGATATTAAACCCGGAGACATATTTGCTGCTAAAGTGGCAAATATAAATAAATCATTGTCAGGTGCCTTTGTGTTCCTGAAACACGGCGTTCAGGGCTATATTGATAATATGCGACCTGAAGGAATATTCCTGCTTAACAGGAAATATGACGGGGTATTAAAACAGGGGGATGAACTGTTTGTTGCAGTTAAAAAAGAGGGCAGCGGCAACAAAGTACCTCTTTGCACCCCCATAAAAGAAAAGAACTGTGATTTTTATAACCCGGGGCTTATTTATAAAACACCTTCCCTTTATAAATCCGCTGACTGCCCGCTAAGAAAGATATTTACCGACGAGGGTATTACTAAAGAAAATTGCGAAATTACCGTTGTTTGTGACTGCGATTCGTCATTTAAGATGGCAAAAGAATCATTAATTGACTATTCGATAGAAATTAAAGAACATAAAGAAACGAAGGTATCCCTTGATGTAGTATACGGGCTCAAATCAAAGCTTGACCGGATTACAGAGGACAAGGTCTGGCTTAAAAGCGGTGGATATCTTTTTATCGACAGAACAAGAGCCATGTATGTCATTGATGTAAACAGTGGAAAGCTTCAGGAAAAGAACAGGGAATCAGGATTTATTGTCACATCTTTGGAGGCAATAGATGAGATTGTATATCAGATTGAAGCAAGGAACCTTTCAGGCATAATTGTTGTTGATATGTTAAAAATTAACAATGAAAAGGATAAGACTATGTTGATAAATACCTTTTCAGAGAAACTTGGTGGACTAAAACCTCCCGGAAGGCTCGCGGATGTTAGTAAACTCGGGCTTTATGAGATAACAAGACAAAAATTACGTCCTGATATTAACGAGCAGTTAAAGAGATTGGGTAAAACTATATTGCTCTAAAACATGAAAATCATATTTGTATTTTAATGATTTTTGGATAATAATACGCGATTTGAGATTTTGGCTATTTTGAACAAAAATTTGTTTGAAATGGCCATTTTTTATTGATATTATTTTATTGTGTCTTAAAAAAGAAGGGGGTTATATGACCTAAAACTTTTAAGGCAAAAATATTTATGAAAAGTTTGGAGGTATCCGAGAATGGAAGTATTTCAGTGTAACTGGGGAAGCAGCCTTAAGTCGCTTTTCTCTGCAAAGAGCCAGGAAAAGCTTTATCTGCAGATTAACGACCCCAATCCTGCTGATGGTGTGAAGATTACAGGTAAAGGTTATATCTGTAATGAAGAGGGTAAGAATGAGTATATTTCTACTTTTGATTATCCCGCAAATGACATTCGTGACGTAAAGAAGGGAGAATTTCAGGGAACAGAAGCTCTTGTACTTATCACAAAGCTTCAGACACTTTATGGTGCTAAGAAGACCCAGACAATTCTGCCCGGTATTAAAGATATTGACAGAGCAATAGATACTCTTAAGAAGATTGCAAGTGAGGCAGGAGCAGGCAAAGATGATAAGAAAGATGCCGCACCCGCTAAGAAGGAAGCTCCCAAGCCCGCACCTGCACCTACTCCTGCAGCTAAGCCTGCTCCGGCACCTGCACCTGCACCGGCTCCTGCAGCACCTGCTCCGGCACCTGCACCCGCACCGGCTCCCGCAGCACCTGCTCCGGCACCTGCGCCCGCACCGGCTCCTGCAGCACCTGCTCCGGCACCTGCACCCGCACCGGCAGCTCCCGCAGCACCCACTCAGTCTGAGCCTCAGCTGACACCTCAGTTTAATCCTACACCTTCGCCTGCTCCCGCAGCAGCACCTGCAAAGGCAGAGAAGCCCAAGGACGCTGAGTCATATGAGAAGAAGCTTAAGAAACTTGATATTCTTCATGAGTCAGGAATGTGTACTGATGATGAGTATAAGGAGAAGAAACTTAAACTCCTTTGCGACGAGAAGGGACTCGGAACATTCTACGATAAGATCCAGAAGATTTTCGTGCTCAAGAAGTCAGGTATGCTTTCTGATGTAGAGTTTGAAGCAAACAAGAATCAGATTGTTGATGAGTGTTTTGATACTTCAGTTAAGGATCTTACAGTATTTGCCGACAACATGACAAAGCTTCCTGTAATCCTTATGAGCGAACTTATTTCAGAAGACGAATTTGCAACAAAGAAAGCAAAGATTATCGATTCTGTTAAGTATAATCCCATGGATTCAAATGATGTATTCTGCTTAAAGCTCCAGAAGCTTCCTATACTTCGTGATGCAGAGATGATTCCTGCAAAAGAAGTTGATTCAGATATCAGAGAGCTCAAGGCAATCCTCGATCCTAAGGCATCTGATTCAGTTGATGCAATTGACATGAAGCTTGCTAAGTGGCCTGCAATGGTTAAGGCCGGTGTTGTAACAGACCTTGAGTACAAAGAGAAGCAGAACAAGCTTATTAACGAAGTAATGGCTATGCCTTTCTCTGATGAAGCTTCATTCAAGAATAAGTCAGAGCGTATCATGAAGATGAAGGATAAGGGCTGGCTCACAGAAATGGATTTCCATGGCAAGAAAGTGGAAGTTCTCAAGGATGTCAACAATATCACAGATTACATTCTTCGTACAAAGCTTTATATGGTTGCTAAGACAACAGGTCTCATTACAAATGAGGATTATGAAGCTAAGAAGGCAGAGCTTATCAAGGAAGTATTTGCTCCTTATGCAGATATGGATGAGTTCCAGGCTAAGGTTAACATGCTTATGAAACTCAATGAGGCTGCTATCATTTCTGATGAAGAGTACTCTGGATACAAGAATAAATTGATGAGTGATTTATAAGATTACATAGGTTGTGAGACAAAATAATATCCCCTCCGGTGCTGAGCACAAGCGCAATGCACCGGAGGGGATATATTTTTGTCAGCGAAGAATTACGAAAATGGATAAATCACTGTGTAGGAAGCAGGTGGAATATCGTCTGTGACGCATTGAGCCGCGGAGCAAGGCTCGCAGCGTCACAGACGATATTCCACCGCAGAGTCGACATATTGAAAACAGAATGAATTTTATTGTATAATGGATGCAAATTATGAAAAAGATTGGAGCTATAGGAAATGGAAGTTTTATACAGTAGTACAAGGGATAAATCAAAGAAGATTAAAGCCTCTGAAGCTATTCTTAAGGGTCTTGCAGATGACGGCGGCCTCTTTGTTCCTGACAATGTACCTCAGTTTGATTTTTCTCTGTCCTCTTTAAAGGACATGGATTATAAAGCAACAGCATATAATGTCATGAAGCTTCTTCTCACAGATTTCACTGAGGAAGAACTTAAATATTGTATTAACGGTGCATATGACTCAAAGTTTGATACAGAGGAGATTGCTCCACTTGTGTATGCTGATGGAGCTTATTATCTTGAGCTTTTCCATGGCAAGACAATTGCATTCAAGGATATGGCTTTATCGATTCTGCCTTTCCTTATGACAACTTCTGCCAAGAAGAATAATGTAAAAGAGAAGATTATTATCCTTACTGCAACAAGTGGTGATACAGGTAAGGCTGCTCTTGCCGGATTTGCTGATGTACCCGGAACAGGTATTGTTGTATTTTATCCAAAGAACGGAGTATCTGCTATTCAGGAAAAGCAGATGGTAACTCAGAAGGGTGATAATGTTAAAGTAATCGGTATTACAGGAAACTTTGACGATGCCCAGACAGGCGTTAAGAATATGTTTAATGACGAGGAACTCAAAGCCGAGCTTAAGTCTAAAGGATATGTATTCTCATCTGCAAACTCAATCAATATCGGTCGTCTCGTTCCTCAGATTGTTTATTATGTATACGCATACGGCAATCTCTTAAAGAATGGCAAGATTTCCGACGGAGACAAGATTAATGTAGTTGTTCCTACAGGTAACTTTGGTAATATCCTCGCTGCATATTACGCAAAGACAATGGGGCTTCCCATAAATAAACTTATCTGCGCTTCAAATGAAAACAAGGTTCTCTTTGATTTCTTTGAGACAGGCAAGTATGACAGAAACCGTGAGTTTATATTAACTTCATCACCTTCAATGGATATTCTCATTTCTTCAAATCTTGAGAGACTTATCTATACAATTGCAGGCTGTGATGATAAAAAGAATGCCGGATTTATGGAGTCTCTTAAGACTACAGGTGTTTATGATATTACAGATGACATGAAGGCAAAACTCGTTGATTTTGTAGGCGGATATGCGTCAGAGGCCCAGTGCGCTGCAAAGATTAAAGACCTCTTTGATAAGACTGGTTATGTGATTGATACTCATACTTCTGTAGCAGCATCAGTTTATGATGATTACAAGGCAAAAACAGGAGATAATACTCCTGCAGTTATTGCTTCTACAGCAAGTCCTTATAAATTCATGCACAGCGTAATGACTGCTATAGATAAGAAGTATGACGGAGTAAATGATTTCGAGCTTATTGATGAGCTTGCAAAAGTATCAGGTGTTGATGTACCCGGTGCTGTTGAGGATATCAGAACAGCTCCCATACTTCATACCGATGTATGTGACAAGGAAGAGATGAAGAGCAGAGTGAAGGCTTTCCTCGGAATCTAAAAGTTTCAGATGTATTTGTTTAAAGGGGTTAATAAATGAAACACATCCTTATTGTCGATGATAATACAACTAACTTAAGAATGGCTGCAAATGTTTTGCAGCCTTTTTATGAAGTTTCCATGGCAAAGAGTGGCAGGCAGGCACTTAATTATCTTAAGAAAAATATTCCGGATCTGATACTCCTTGATATTCTCATGCCGGAGATGGACGGCTACGAGACCATGGAAGAGATTAAGCTTAATCCCCGAACATCTAATATTCCTATTATCTTCCTGACTGCAGACAGAAAGAAGGAGAGCGAGATTAAAGGTCTCTCCCTCGGGGCTCTTGATTTCATTACAAAGCCTTTCGATGAGCAGGCAATGCTTGGTCGTATAGAGCAGGTTCTCATGATGGATGATATGAGAAGGGGACTCTTCAAAAATACTGACAGAGATTCGGATACAGGTCTTTATACACAGAATTATGTTACAAAAAAGACCATGGAATATATTGAGAAAGAAAAGAATGGAGTGCTGATTCTTATGTCAGTGCCGGATCTTGAATCTGTCAGGTCAAAGGCAGGTACGAGAAATCTGGCTTCTTATATGAAATTTGTTTATGAAAATATTGCTTATGAAGATGACCCGGATATTCTTGCATCTGAGATTAAGGACAACCTGGTTCTCATAAGCGTATTAAGACCAATGGGAGATTCTGATTTAAAGGAATTTGCTGATGGAATCATTAAGAAGCTTCGTAAGGAAGTCGAAACTGAAACTCATGGCAAAATTAAATTTTCTCCTGTAATGGGAATAGAGTATATTCGTCCGGATGATGCTCTTGAAGATATTTATACAAGATGTGATAAAGCACTTTATCACGCACTCCTTACCGAAGGAATGGATTATCATATCTTCAGAAAGGTATAAGAATGGAATTAAATAAAGATGTTGTAATTAATAACCTCCGTATTCTTATGAAAGAATCGGGGGTTGATTATTATATATGCGGTTCCGGAGATCCGCATTGCTCGGAATACGTAAATGAACATTATAAAAGCAGGCAGTATCTGACCGGTTTTACAGGTTCTAATGGAACTCTGGTCATCAGTAATGATTATGCAGGGCTTTGGACTGATGGCAGATATTATGTTCAGGCAGCTATGGAGCTGCCATCATCTGTGGAAGTTGTTAAAGCAGGAAATCCCGGAGTGCCTACAATCAAAAAATTCTTATCTGATAAGCTTAAAGCAGGCGAAATCGTTGGTATAAACGGTTTTCTTACAGATGCTTCTTTTTATGATGACTTACAAGCTGTTTCAAAAGAAAACGATGCTCAGCTTAAGACAGACTTTACACCGGAATATAAGCTTTGGAATAACAGACCTGCTGACAGCGCCTCAAAAGCCTTTATATTATCCGACGAATACTCTGGAGAAAATGTAACATCCAAGATTAAAAGAGTAAGAGAGTATTTGGTCAGCAAAAGGGCTGATGCACTGTTTATTGGCAGTCTTGATGATCAGATGTGGCTCTTTAATATTCGTGGTAATGATATAGAATGTAATCCTGTTATTTATGGCTATACTTTTATGTCCATGGATACATGTGTCTTCTTTGCAAAAAAAGAGTCTGTTGAGGGTGATGTAAAAGAATATCTTGAGAGTAATAATATATCTGTTAAGCCTTACGAAGAAGCTTATTCTTATCTGAAAAATTATACCGATAATAATAAAACGTTAGTCATTCTGAGTGATAAAAGAAAACTATCGGCATCATTTTACGAGCTGATTCAAAATACCGACAAGCCTTTATACGGACTGGCTCCAACTGAAATTTTTAAGGCTGTTAAAAATGAGGCAGAGATAAAGAATCTTAAGGAAGCATATCTTAAAGACAGCGTAGTTGTTACTAAATTTATTAAATATATTAAAGACAATGCCGGAAAAGACATTACCGAAATGTCTGTAAGCAATGTTTTAGACGGTATGAGATCTAAGCTTGAGGGTTATATTGAGCTTTCGTTCCCTACTATATCTGCCTATGGTCCTAACGGCGCAATGATGCATTATGAGCCATCTGAAGATAATCCTGTTTATATAAAAAACGAAGGATTTTATCTTGTTGATTCGGGTGGTCAGTATTTAAAAGGCACAACTGATGTTACAAGAACAATCGGGCTTGGAACGCCTACAGATGAGATGAAAAAAGATTATACGCTTTCTGCTGTAGCGATGCTGAGGCTCCAGAATACTGTATTTATGGTGGGCTGTACCGGCAGGAATCTTGATATCATAGCAAGGGAAGTGCTATGGAAGCATGGCAGTGACTATAAATGCGGTACCGGACATGGAGTAGGTCATGTGCTAAATGTCCATGAAGGACCTGTTAATATCAGCTGGCAGAAAAGACCTACAGGAATTGAAGAGCCTTTAAAACCCGGAAATACAATATCCGATGAGCCTGGAGTATATAAAGAAGGTAAATATGGCATCAGAATAGAAAATATACTTCTTTGCAAAGATGCTTTTAAGACTGACGATGGTTCATTCTTATGTTTTGAGCCTTTGACTTTGGCGCCACTTGAACGCAGTTGTATCAATAAAAAGTATATGAATGATGATGATATTGTTAATTATAACAATTATCAGGAACTTGTTTATAAGTCGGTTTCTCCGTATCTTGATGAAGATGAAAAAGCATGGCTTCTCGAGGAGACAAAGCCTATTTAAGTGTCGTTTAAACCCGTTCCCTCATTGGTGGCAAAACCTTTACAGAATAAGGGTTTTCGGGTATAATTTTATATAGTTTGTATCAACAAATTTTGAAGATAAAAGAGGGTTATTTATGTTATTTGAATTATTTGGAAGGTATCTCATCGAGAATAATAAAATCGATGAGGAACAGTACTCTAAATTAGAGGAACTGTATCTATCGAGCAGAGTTAAACTCGGACTCATTGCTGTAGCCGAGAGAATGCTTACCGAACAGCAGGCAGAAGAAATCAATGCAAAGCAGGCTATTGTTGATAAGAAATTCGGAGATATAGCAATTGAACTCGGTTATCTGACTGCTTATCATGTATCAGAGCTTCTCAGTAAACAGGGTAGTTCCTATATGAAAATGTGCCAGGCTCTTTCTGATCTTGGTATCATGAATCCACAGGAAACAGAGAGAATGTTCAATGCTTTCGTTTTTGATATGGACGGGATTGAAGTTATTAATGAATTAAAGGCTGATGATGTTGATGCATATACATCACTTTACCTTCCCGAAAAATATTCAAGCTATGAAGTCCTTGTTCAGATTGCAGTAAGGACAATAAGCCGAATTGTTTCAAACAGAATATATGTAGAAAAAGCTCAAATGGTTTCGGCTGTTAATCATAAGGCTATTGCATTCCAGACTATGCATGGAGACAAGAATGTAATGTTTGGTATGTATAGCGATGATGATGCAATCTTAAAAATTGCTGAAGGTTATGCAAAATTCGATTTTGATGAAGTTGATGAAGATGCACTAGATGCAGTCGGTGAGTTTATTAATATTATAAACGGACTTTATGCAACTGCACTCAGCTACAATGATTCAAAGGTTGAGCTCGATGTACCTGATTACAGGATGGAAGAGAGAACTGTTTCAAACGATAATGATATATGTCTTATGCCTGTTATCATTGAAGGCAAGAAGATTTATATATTTGCATCAGTTAATTAAGGGTAGGTGGATAGTATGGCAAAAGTACTGATTGTAGATGATTCAAAAACATCAAGAAGAATTCTTAAAAATTACATGGCTCAGTTTGGTCATGAAGTTGTGGGCGAGGCCGAAAACGGTGAATTAGGCGTAGAGATGTATAAAAAGCTGAGACCCGAAATCGTTACTCTTGATATTACTATGCCTGTAATGGATGGAGTTGAAGCTCTCGCAAAGATTAAGGAATTTGATAAAGATGCTAAAGTTATTATGGTTACCGCTGCAGGTCAAAGAGAGCATGTAATGGGAGCAATCAAAGCCGGAGCCCTTGAGTTTGTTACAAAACCTTTTGAAGAGCATGTTCTTAAAAAGGTTATTGATAAGGTGTGCGGATAATTGTTCTGTATATTGCAGGAAATTTATGTCATTCCATGAGCCTGTTTAATTAGGCCTGGAATGACACTTTTTCATTAAGGGAATACAAATGACACTTACGGATGAGACTAAAAAAATCTTAATAGAGAAGGCACTTGAAGCCAGAAAAAAAGCTTATGCTCCTTATTCTGAATATAAGGTCGGTGCTTGTATATTAACATCTAATGGTAATTATTTTACCGGTTGCAATGTAGAAAATGCTTCTTATGGTGCAACAAACTGCGCAGAAAGAACAGCAACGTTCAAAGCGGTGAGTGAAGGCGATACTAAGTTTTATGCTATAGCAATCGTTGGCGGAAGAGACATTGATGGAATAGTGAGCTATGCATATCCTTGCGGCGTTTGCAGACAGGTCCTTCGGGAGTTTTCCGACCCTAAAGAGATGATAATTCTTGTTGGTAAAAGTACTGATGATTATAAAGAATATACGCTCGAGGAACTGCTTCCTGACAGTTTCGGACCTGATTTTTAAGGATTAATTATGCCTGTAATATGTATGATATTCGGTATTTTCATGATTATAGTAATCATCATGGGTATTGCCGAAAGAAAAAATGAGAAGAAAAAGAATACAGATAAGATTAATAAAGAATTTGGCCGTATTATATCAGGTAAAGGCGCCAGCAAACCGAGCTGTGATGCTTTTATGAATCTTAACAGTGACAATTATAATTTTGTCATCGATGATATTACAAGAAATGATATTGGATTTAACGAGCTTTTTAAATGTATAAACAGAACTTATTCTTCTGCAGGCGAGGCTGTTCTCTTTGATAAACTGCTTACATCAAAGCTTGACAATAATCAGAAAATTAAAGACTTCAATGATGCAGTGGAATCGTTTGAAGATAACGGCTTAATGATAGATACATCGCTTAAGCTGTTGGAACTTGGCAAAGAGAAAGGTCGGGACCCTCTTGAATTCTTTGAAATGAAAGAGCTTGATAATAAAGGAAGTCTTTATTATTATCTGCTTTTTCTGATTTATATAATCGGAATAGTACTTTTGTTTTTTAGCACAGGCATTGGTATTCTTCTTCTTGTGATTAATATCGCTATTTCCGTTGTCATTTATTTTAAAAATAAAGCAGGTATATATTCATACGTAAGACCGGCATTTTATTTATTAAGACTGTTAAAGGCTGGTTCTGCCATAGGAAACGGACGTTTATCAGAAAGCAATAGCAAACTGATTCGTGAGGATATCACAAAAATAAATGATTCTGTTCATAAAGCAGGAAATGTATTTTTCGGATCAGGTTATATTGCGTTAAGCTCTGAAACGAGCAAGAGTATTTTTGGTGCAGTTGCTGAATACATCAATATGCTTTTTCATATTGATATTTTGTTCTTTTACGGCATTTATAAAAAAATAAGAGATAGAAGAGAAACATTTATTGAACTCTATGGTTTAATTGGAAATATTGATACGTATATTTCGGTATTGTCATTCAGGAAATCCCTTGATTCCTGGTGCGTACCCGAAATTAACGAATCCGATTATCATATTAAAGGTCTTTATCATCCGATGATAGAGAGTCCGGTTAAGAATGACTGCTCTTTTGATAAAGGACTTCTTGTCACCGGTTCAAACGCTTCCGGCAAATCAACATTTCTTAAAGCCTGTGCTATAAGTTTGATGCTGGCAGAGAGTATAGGAACTGTTTGTGCCGATGAGTACAATATGCCATATCTTCATCTTTATACATCCATGAAGATAAGCGATAACATTTTTACAAAAGATTCTTTCTTCCTTGCAGAAATAAAAAGTATTAAACGTATAATGGATGCAATTGGAGATTCCCAAAATAAGGATTATAAAATTGCATGCTTTATAGATGAAATTTTTAAAGGCACAAATACTATTGAACGCGTTGCGGCTTCTGGCCAGGTTATTAAGAGCCTTTCCCTTAAAAATACTATTTTTGCAACCGCTTCCCATGATACTGAGCTTACATATATTCTTGAGGACTATGTCAAAAATGTACATTTTGAAGAAAAAGAAGATACTGATGATGTGATTTTTACATATCATTTGAAAGATGGACCTTCTAAATCAAGAAATGCTATCAGACTGCTTGGCAAGCTGGGAATTGATAATGATATAACTGAAAAAGCTCTTAAGATGACCGAAGAGTTTTCAAGAACAAATAAATGGTCAATGATTGATTAAAAGAGGTAAGATAATGATTCCCAAAGTTGATTTGTATACAGATGGAGCATCAAGAGGAAACCCAGGGCCCGGAGGTTTTGGAGCTATACTAGTATTTATCACAAATACAGGCACCAAGGCTGAAAAAGAGATAACTGAAGGTTATAAAAAAACAACAAACAATAGGATGGAGCTTCTCGGTGTAATTAAGGGACTGCAGGCGCTTACCAAGCCTTGTATCGTGACTGTTTACAGCGATTCTAAATATGTTGTAGATGCTTTTAATCAGGGCTGGGTTGATAAATGGGTCAAAAATAACTGGAAACGAGGAAAAGACCCCGTTAAAAATATTGATCTATGGAAGAAACTTTTGGCTGCCATGGAGATGCATGAAGTAAAATATGTCTGGGTTAAAGGTCATGCGGGCCATGATTATAATGAACGCTGTGATAAGCTGGCCACAACATCAGCTGACGGTGATAACCTCCTTGACGATACAGTCGATGAAATGCTAATATAATTAAGTGATTTACATAAGATATTTGTGTAAATGTAAAGTGAAAGGGATTAAAATCATGGATAATTTTATGTTATTTTTAAGTGCATTCTGTTCATATCTTGTTAAATACATAGCTTATATAGTGGCTATAGTTATTGCATGCTTCATTGGTATTGGACTTCGTAAAAGTTCAAATGCCAAGAAAGAGGCTGAAGGTGTGAACGCCGAAGGCGAAAAGGCAGAAAGCAATTAAGTGATTTGAGAAATAATTGATTACAGTTGAAAGACGAAATAATATATCCTGGGACGCATTGCGTGGCGGAGAAACACGCTCAGCGTCCCAGGATATATTTTTGTTGTAAAAACTACAAAATTGCCTTCTTAAATAACTTGACACTTAATATATAGTTTTTTATAATCATAATGCTACTAGATATTGTGGTTTACATTTAAGTTATGGACTTAAATGGCGCAAAATATGGTGGTGGGAAATAGTCATTATATGAGGGAGAAGTATCATGTCAGAAGAGATTAACTATGGGGAAATGTATAAGACAGCATTACCTGTAAAGGTAGTTAAGAAGGATAACTGTCTTGAAGATTTCAACGTACAGAAGGTTATCAACGCAGTCGGCAAGTCAGCATACAGAGCGCTTACCGAATTCACTGAAGAAGAGAAGCATACAATATGTAAATATGTTATTGCCAAGGTTGATGAGATGAAGGTGGAGCGTATCCCTATCCCCATCATGCACAATATTGTTGAGAGTGCCCTTGAGCAGGTTAAACCCATAGTTGCCAAGAGCTATAGAGATTATCGTAATTATAAGCAGGACTTTGTCCGCATGATGGACGACGTATACAAGAAGAGCCAGTCTATCATGTATGTTGGTGATAAAGAGAACTCCAACACAGATTCTGCTCTTGTATCTACAAAGAGAAGTCTTATTTTCAACCAGTTCAATAAAGAACTTTATCAAAAATTCTTCTTAACAACCGAGGAGCTTCAGGCTTGCCGTGACGGATATATTTATATCCATGACATGTCTGCAAGACGTGATACAATGAACTGCTGTCTCTTTGATGTAGAGCATGTGCTTCAGGGTGGCTTTGAGATGGGTAACATCTGGTACAACGAGCCCAAGACTCTTGATGTTGCATTCGATGTAATCGGAGATATTGTTCTCTCAGCAGCAAGCCAGCAGTATGGCGGTTTTACAGTACCTGAGGTTGACAAGATTCTTGAGCCTTACGCAGAGAAGTCTTACAACAAATATGTTAAGAAATACCTTAATCTTGGCGTTGACAAATCAACTGCAGAAGCGGAAGCATATGCAGATGTATGCAGGGATTTCGAGCAGGGATTCCAGGGATGGGAATATAAATTCAATACTGTTGCATCAAGCCGTGGCGATTATCCTTTCATAACTGTTACTGCAGGTATCGGTAAAGGCAGATTTGCAAAGCAGGCAACTATTTCAATGCTCAATGTACGCCGTAAAGGCCAGGGCAAGAAAGATTGTAAGAAGCCTGTTCTCTTCCCTAAGATTGTATTTTTATATGATGAAAACCTTCACGGAGAAGGCTGTGAACTGGAGGATGTATTTAAGGCAGGAGTTGAATGTTCTGCAAAGACAATGTATCCCGACTGGCTTTCACTTACAGGTAAAGGCTATATTGCAAGCATGTATAAGCAGTATGGCAAAGTTATCTCGCCAATGGGTTGCAGAGCTTTCCTTTCACCCTGGTATGAGAGAGGTGGTATGCATCCTGCTGATGACAACGACCAGCCTATCTTCGTAGGAAGATTTAATATAGGTGCTGTATCACTTCACCTTCCCATGATTCTTGCAAAGTCTAGACAGGAGAGCAGAGACTTCTACGAAGTACTTGATTATTATTTACAGCTCATCAGACAGCTTCATATCAGAACTTATGCATATCTTGGAGAGATGCGTGCATCTACAAACCCTCTTGCATACTGTGAGGGAGGATTCCTTAACGGACATCTCAAATTAACCGATAAGATTAAACCTCTTCTTAAATATGCTACTGCATCATTTGGTATTACCGCTCTTAATGAGCTCCAGATGCTTTATAACGGAAAGTCACTTGTTGAGGATGGCGAGTTTGCCCTTGAGGTAATGGAACACATCAACAAGATGGTTGCCAAGTTCAAGGATGAGGATCACAACCTCTATGCTATATACGGAACACCTGCCGAGAACCTATGCGGTCTTCAGGTTAAGCAGTTCAGAAAGAAATATGGTATTGTTGAGGGCGTATCAGACAGAGAGTATGTTTCCAATTCATTCCACTGTCATGTAACTGAGGATATCACGCCTATCGAAAAGCAGGATAAGGAATATAGATTCTGGGAACTCTTAAACGGTGGAAAGATTCAGTATGTAAAGTATCCAATCGATTACAATACAGCTGCTGTTGAGACGCTTATCAGAAGAGCAATGGAATTTGGTTTCTACGAGGGCGTTAACTTATCCCTTGCTTACTGTGATGACTGTGGTCACCAGGAACTTGAGATGGATGTATGTCCCAAGTGTGGAAGCCGTAACCTTACCAAGATTGACCGTATGAATGGCTATCTGTCATATTCAAGAGTTCACGGTGATACTCGTCTTAATGACGCAAAAATGGCTGAGATAGCAGAGAGGAAGAGCATGTAATGAGATATCATAATATTACCAAGGACGATATGCTTAACGGCGATGGTCTTCGCGTGGTTTTATGGGTTTCCGGATGCTCTCACAACTGTAAAGGATGTCAAAACCCCATAACCTGGGACCCTAACGGCGGCCTTAATTTTGACGATGCTGCAAAGCAGGAGATTTTTGAACAGCTTGATAAATCTTATATTTCAGGACTCACTCTTTCAGGCGGAGATCCGCTTCACTCAGCAAACAGAGTTGACGTAAGAGATCTGGCAAGAGAAGTGAGAGAGAAATATCCCAAGAAAACAATCTGGCTTTATACAGGATATTCATGGGAGTCAATTTACCATTATCCCATTATGGAATACCTGGATGTAGTTGTTGACGGAGAGTTTGAGGAAGACAAAAAGGATAACACTTTATACTGGAAGGGTTCTTCAAACCAGAGAGTAATTGATGTTCAAGCTACGATCAAGTCAAGCGACCCGATTACTCCCATACTTTACTGCGATAATTACAAGAAAATTAAAAAGGCATAGGTTTAAAATGAATATTCAGATTAAGTATTTTTCAGATAAAATAGAGAAGCTCCGCTACATCGACGGCAAATCAGACTGGATTGACCTTAGATGTGCTGAGGAGATTACCCTTAAGAAAGGTGAGTTTAAGCTTATTCCACTGGGTGTAGGCATGAAGCTTCCTAAAGGGTATGAGGCCCATGTAGTTCCACGAAGCTCTACATTTAAGAACTTCGGTATCATTCAGACAAATCATATGGGCGTCATTGATTATACATACTCCGGTGATAACGACCAGTGGTTTATGCCTGTTTATGCAGTACGTGATACAGAGATACACGTTAATGACAGAGTATGTCAGTTTCGTGTGATGGAGAATCAGCCGGCTATCGAGTTTGATGAGGTTGAGCATTTAGATGCAGAGGATCGCGGTGGATTCGGAAGCACGGGAAAAGCTTAAAATAATATTCTGATGATATAAATATGGGTACAGACGCTAAGCACACGCTTCGCTGCGCAATGCGTCTGTACCCATATTTATGTCCGGCAAAATGATAAACCAATATATGCTTTAATCAAAAACTTTAGTGCGCGAAATATATATTCCCCGGCGCATTGCGTGGCGGAGCAGACGCTTAGCGCCGGGGGATTTATATTTCACGCTAGTAAACTAAAATTACGCATGTAGTATTGAATACTACATACATATCGTATATACTTATAAAGGTTTTAAATTAACAGAAATAGGAGCAACAGCAATGGCATTATTTAAATTGGTAACAGATTCAACAGCTGATTTACCTACAAGTTATTACACAGAGCACAACGTGGGTTGTATGTACCTTTCGGTAATTATGGAAGAAAAAACATACAACAAAGAGAATCCCATTGATATAAAGACATTCTATGAAAAACTCGGTTCAGGCTCAATGCCTACAACTTCTCAGATTAACCCTGATGAAGCGGCCCGAGAGTTTAGAGAATATTTAAAAGAGAACAAGAACATTCTTTATCTTGCATTTTCATCAGGTCTTTCAGGTTCATATCAGTCAGGCTGTATAGCAGCTGAAGAGATTATGGAAGAAGATCCGGAAGCAAACATAATAGTTATCGATACTCTCTGCGCATCACTCGGTGAAGGCTTTATCGTAAACAAAGCCGTACAGATGATGGAAGAGGATAAGACAATTGATGAGGTTGCTGCATTCGTAAAAGACAATCTTCACCATGTAGGTCATGTATTTACAGTTGATGACCTTTTCCACTTAAGCCGTGGAGGACGTATCAGCAAAGGTACAGCCGTAGTTGGATCAATGATTAATATTAAGCCCCTTCTTATCGTAAATGATGAGGGTAAGCTCATAAATGTTGGAAAGTGTCGTGGACGTAAGAAAGCTCTTGCATCACTTGTTGAGATGATGGACGAGAAAATTGGCGATTACAGAGGCAGAGATCAGAAGTGTATGATCAGCCACAGCCATTGTCTCGAGGACGCTCAGTATGTTGCAGGACTTGTTAAAGAAAAATTCGGTTATGATACAGAAATTATTGATTATATCGGACCTGTTATAGGTGCCCATACAGGTATCGGAACAGTAGCTTTATTCTTCTGGGCCGACCATAGATGATATAAATGATATAATCAAGGTTGCATCTCAATATATAGTGCCAAGCAAGGCGGTTTATCACATTATAATGTATGATATACCGCCTTTTTAAGTGCTTTAATTTACTTAAAATGATTGAAGAAATAAGGGTTTTGAGTTATCATATAGATTAGGTTTATTCTGTAGAAACTATGCCCGTTTTCAGTTACGGACCTGGTTTGCTGCATATTTTGTAGACAGGAATATATGCTTAAATGAGCATCCGCTATAAGTGGCTGAAAAAATCATATAAAGAGACCGTTGAAGAGTATGACAACAGAATAAATATGTTGCCTCCTTTTCATGCGGGATATGCTTACTTTGGCGGCAATGCATATGATGAGTACCATCATGTATACGGCCTTTACATAACATGGTCAGGCGAGATAAATAAATATCTCTTTGATCCTTTATCTGAATACGGTTTTGTAATTCACTGTCCTGTAAACGAAGCGATTGGATTTTTTAAACAGGGCGTGGCTGAACGGGTTTACATTAAACTAAAGTCTAAAAAAGGCAGGCTTTACGGGGATTCATTTACGATGAATTCTAACGGAAAAGAATATGTCGTGTCATACACAGGTATGTGTGTGAACAAACCTGAATATATATGCTTTTCCGGTATGACAGAAGCAGATGTACCTGATTACGGAAGCTTCAATCTTAATCCTGTATCTTTCGGTAGTTTTGTCCCGGGGAATTTTACCGGAGGGAGTTATTCGATTGGAAGCTATAATATATCAAGCTTTTATTCAGGATCATTTAGCTTAAGCTTGTTTAACATTGGTTCATTTAACCTTGGCTCATTTAATATAGGATCTTATAATTTGAGCTCTTATAATTTGAGCTCGTTTAATATCGGCTCCTTTAATCTGAGTTCATTTAATCTTAGATTATTTAACTTCGGATCGTTTAATTTGGGTTCATACAACGTGGGAAGTTTCTATTTGGGAAGCTTCAATGTAGGAACATTTAACGTAGGCAGTTTTAATCTCGGAAGCTTTTATGCAGGAATGTTCAATTTGGGAAGTTACCGATTTGGGACCTTCAGTGTAGGCTCATTTAATTTTGGAACATACAACATAAGTTCATTTAGCCTCGGCTCATTTTACCTCGGTGCTTTTTGGTCAGGTTCATTTTATCTGGGAAGCTTTAATATCGGGTCGTTTAATACAGGGTCATTCAATGTGGGCTCTTACAGTTTGAGTTCATTTAACCTGGGGTCTTTTAATATAGGCTCTTATAATTTAAGCTCATACAGCATAGGTTCATTTAACATAAATGATTTTAAATTCGAGTCACTCGCTGGCAGCTCATATATAAGTACAGCAATTGCCGAAAAATATGATTATGAAGCAGGCTCTTTGCCGGAGTATTATGACCTGAGGGACTATATAATGCATGAGGTATACGGAATCGGATGCCTTGGCTATGGTTTAAATTTAATATAACAATTCCGGAGAACAGATTTGGACGGATTTTATTCCATATGGACAGGGCCGTTTAAGATAAAGCATGAGACAACTCCGTTTTTTATGGAAGATTATGACCTGCTTACGCTTATCATTTCGGCTGCATCTTACAAAAAGAATAATGGCAAGGTCAGGCTTTATGCCGATAAAGACGGAGCTGACTATATTGAAGACCTTAATATGTCCAACCTGTTTGATGCCGGTGTTGTGATAATGGAGCCTGACAGAATTATTAATCCTAAAGTTTTCTGGGCTGCAGGCAAGCTTGAGAGTTTAAAGCTTCTTGATAAGCCGTCGGTTATGATTGACCTTGATTTAATTATATGGAAGAACCTTGATGAATTCCTGACAGGAGCTGATATATACGGTATCCACAGGGAACAGATAAGGAACGAGATTTATCCGGACCTTGATTTCTTTAAAGTAAAAAAGAACTACAAATTTCCGGATAATCTTGATAAAGAAGCACTGCCGCTTAATACAGCGATGCTCTATATAGAGAGTCTTGATTTTACTCATGAGTATGCCGAGACTTCGATTAAGTTTATGAAGTCGTGCTCTGAAAAAAATGAAAATTTACGGCATATGGTTTTTGCGGAGCAGAGACTGTTGCCAATGATGGCAACGCCAAGAGGTCTGACGATTAAGACAATGTTTCCTCTAGGTGAGGATATTGGTATTCAGGATTATTTTACTCATATTTGGGGGCATAAAAATATACTGAAATATAACAAAGATGAGCGCGCAAAATTTTGCACGCGCATAATCAAACGATTACAAAAGGATTTTCCGGAACATATGAAATTTGTTTTATCAAATGACATATTCCGTGAATATATAAAGGATTAACATGATTAAAGCAAGCCACTTATCAAAAATATACGGAGACAGAATAGCAGCAAAGGATATTTCCTTTGAAATTGAAAACGGAACTATATGCGGATTCCTCGGGCCTAACGGTGCCGGAAAAAGCACTACAATGAATATGCTCACCGGATATCTTACGCCGGCATCGGGAACTGTACTTGTCAATGATATTGATATGTTTAAAAATCCTGGCAAAGCCAAGAAGATGATTGGCTATCTCCCGGAGATACCGCCTCTTTATATGGATATGACTGTCAGGGAGTATCTTTTATTTGCATCGAGAATAAAAGGGATTCCTAAGGCAGAAATTGATGCCGAAATAGACAGAGTTGCTGCAAAGACAGGGGTAACAGATGTCATTGACAGACTTATAATGAATCTTTCAAAGGGTTACAAGCAGCGTACAGGATTTGCCCAGGCACTTCTTGGCGACCCTGAGATTCTTATTCTTGATGAGCCTACTGTCGGACTTGATCCAAAACAGATTGTTGAGATACGTAATCTGATTAAAGAGCTGGGAGAGAAACATACAGTAATTCTCTCAACCCATATTCTAAGCGAAGTATCAATGATATGCGATGATGTCGTAATTATATCTCACGGAAGAGTTATGGCTTCAGGAAATGCCGAAGAGCTTGTTGAGAGTTACAACAGAATTCAGAATATGAAGCTTGTTCTTAAGGCAAATGCAACCCAGGCCGAGATGCTTCTTGAGGGAATAGAGGATATAAATTCCAAAAAGATTCTCTCTGAGGAAGATGGTGTAACGGTAATAGAAGTAATTGCCAAGAAAGATAAGGACATTCGCGAGGTTATTGCCGAAAAAATGTCTGAGAATAATATTACAGTGCTCGAACAGAGCGTATCGAGAGTAACTCTTGAGGACGTTTATTTAAAGCTTACAAGCGAAGATCATTACAGAGATTACCTGATTGAAGAAGGTATCATCACTTCAAATCTTAAGAAAGACGATGCCCTCAATATAATTAATATTGATGAGGCAAAGGAGAAATAAATGACTGCGGTATACAGAAAGGAATTAAAATCTTTTTGGGGCTCACTCTCAGGTTGGCTCTTTATAGCTGTTAATCTGTTTTTCTCCGGTTGGTATTTCAGATATTACGGTCTTATAATGGGTTATCCTTATATTGCATATGTATGCAGTAACATAACCATTATCATTATACTCAGTCTGCCCTTTATAACTATGAGGAGCATATCGGAGGAGATGAGGCTCAGGACAGATCAGCTGCTCTTTACATCACCTGTGCCGATTTGGAAGGTTGTTGTCGGAAAATATCTGGCACTACTAACCATTTTTGCCATACCCGTGGCAGTTATGAGTATTTATCCCCTTATAATGTGCATATTCGGAAATGTTCCCATAGCTGAAAACTATGTGACTATTTTCGGTTATCTGTTGTTCGGAGGCGCCTGCCTTGCCATCGGACTTTTATTATCGAGCCTTTCAGATAATCAGATTATTGCTGCGGTACTTACATTCTTTGTACTGCTTCTTGGCGTGATGATGCCGGGTATATGCAGTCTTATCAGCACATCAGGCAATATGATCACAAAGATTCTCGGTGTATTTAACCTGACCGAGATGATGGATGATTATTTCTTTACGGGTATTATTTCCATTCCTGCGATAGTTTATTATCTGTCAATTATTGTACTTTGTCTGTTCCTGACACTTTGCATTATCGGCCGTAAGAGATGGTCATTTATGCAGAAAGGCGTACTTGCCAATGTATCGGCTGCCCTTGTATTTATAGTTGTATTTACAATCGTTATTCTGATTAACGCATTTGTCAGAGGCCTTCCTCAGGATGCCATGAATATAGATGTCACATATAACGGCATCTATTCACTTACCGATGAGAGCGAGACTATTCTCGATAATCTTGAACAGGAAGTGACAATATATTATCTCGTCGATACAGATAAGATTGATACGACAATCGAGCAGACACTTCAGGATATAGATGATTACAGCAAAAAGGTAAAAGTAAAACAGATTTCTCCTACGGAAAATCCTTATTTCTACACTGAATATGCAGATGCAATGCCTAATCAGAACAGTGTCATTGTTGTATCGGGAGATAAGAGCAGGGTAGTTGATTATTATGACTGCTATGAAATGACATACGAATATGAGTATGATTACGATTCAGCCTCATATGTTGTAACCGATTACTCGGTTGTTGGTTATGACGGTGAAGGCCGTGTGATGGCCGCTGTTTTATATGTATGCGAGAATTATGTACCTCAGATTTACTGTATTACAGGTCATGATGAGTTCGAAATACAACCTGGACTCAGAACGCAGATTGAGAAAGCAAACATGAATATTAATTACATTAACCTGCTTACTTACGATGCAGTACCTGAAGATGCAGCATGTCTCTTTATTCTGGGTGCGCTTAGCGATTTCTCGGATAATGAGACTCAGATGATAGCAGATTATCTTTCTAACGGTGGTAATGCCATATTTATGCTGGCATATTCCGACTATGAAGACCAGTCTAATCTTTACA